>Ga0079226_10000897_pt1 | contig 22176 bp, 23 predicted proteins | sample Poulit2014_FD_76345 | JGI IMG/M metagenome (GOLD analysis project Ga0079226, IMG submission 76345) | Agricultural soil microbial communities from Georgia to study Nitrogen management - Poultry litter 2014 | ecosystem: Environmental > Terrestrial > Soil > Agricultural land | place: USA: Georgia... | reverse complement strand
TTTTCCAATGAAACGACGGAGTACTTTCGACTTGCCCTCGTAAGTTGGGGCTTATTCCATGGCGTTTTTAATGGAATGCTTGCTGCTGCGCTCGTTGAAGTGCTAAATGTCTTCCCCTTATTATCTCGCAGATTAGCTTTGAAGAAGTATATGTTAGCGCTTTTAATGGCGCTTGTTTTTGGGAAAGTATTCGGCTCTTTGTTTCAATGGCTTTATTTTGCAAACTAAAATACCTAACTTGTAAGGAGCAAGATGATGTCCTATTTATTTGTTCAGAAAGAATTACATAAAAATGAAGCATATATGAAAGCTGAAGTAGGTGCATCTGTTTCTTTCGATGTTGATTTTCGAGAAATAATTATTTTGCATCGAAAAGTTCAGTTGTATTATATAAATGGTCTCGTCGATGATATAACCGTTGTTCAATTGTTGAAAAAATTAATTGAAATTAATGATGATGAAGTAAATGAAGGAAAAGTAGCGACGATTATAAAAAATCGTCTCGTCAATTTACAAGTAGACCCACATACAAAATTAGAGCTATTGACCGATGAATTATTAAACGGTTTAGTCGTCTTGTTTATCGATGGAGAACGGGAAGCCTATGTAATAGATGTAAGACAATATCCGGGGAGAGAACCTGAAGAGCCAGATACGGAAAGAGTAATTCGCGGGTCACGGGACGGCTTTACGGAGAATATAATAAGTAATACAGCGCTTATTCGACGCCGGATTAAAGACAAGGGTTTGCGTAATGAAATTATTCGTGTAGGCAAACGCTCGAAATCGGATATATGTATTAGTTATATTGATTCGATAGCCAATGAGAAGCTTGTTGAACTCGTAAAAGAACAAATAAATAAAATTGAAATTGATCAATTAGTCATGGCGGACAAAGCATTAATAGAACTGTTTTTTGATAAAAAGTGGAATCCATTTCCGATTGTGCGTTATACTGAACGCCCGGATGTAGCTGCCCATCATATTTTGTCCGGTTATATTATCGTTATCGTCGACACCTCGCCAAATGTCATTATGATTCCAACGACATATTTTGATCATTTAGAACATGCGGAAGAATTTAGACAAACTCCAGCAGTCGGTACATTTATTCGTTGGATTCGGATTGTCGCTGTTTTAGCATCCATCTTTTTATTACCCGTGTGGTATTTATTTGTAAAAGAACCAAACTTACTTCCTGAAGCGATCAAATTTATCGGACCGAAAGAGTTAGGTAATGTACCGATTGGCTTACAAATTATATTAGCAGACATAGGAGTTGAATTTTTACGGATGGCAGCCATTCATACGCCGACGCCACTTGCTACAGCGCTAGGTTTAATCGCAGCTGTCTTAATCGGTGATATTGCAATCCAAGTCGGATTATTCAGTCCAGAAGTTATTTTATATGTAGCGATTAGTACGGTTGGTTTTTATGTAACTCCAAGCTATGAATTAAGTGTCGCCAACAAGTTAATGAAACTGTTTATTTTATTCTCAACTATTTTATTTGGTGTTAAAGGCTTTTTAATTAGTACGACAATCAGCATTGTTTATTTAGTCCGTTTAAATACATTAGAAACTCCATATATGTGGCCGTTAATTCCATTTAATTTGCCAGCCATGCTACGTTTTTTCATAAGGCTTCCAGTTACGGTGGATAATAAACGACCTCGCATCGTGCGACCAAAAGATATTAGGCGCCAACCTTAATCTAATAAGGAATCGTGAATGAATAAAGGTGATTTCTAAGTGATGTTTGCTTTTGTTTTTACGACATGTGTGGTACATTATTTCTATTGACTGTATATTTGACATACTAACGTATTATAGGAGAGAAATATGACTATTGAACATCATCCATTTACGATAAATGAAAAAGGACATTTAGAAATTGGCGGCAAAGATGCAGTTGAACTTGCAAAAGAATTTGGAACGCCACTCTATGTATACGATGTTGAACGGATTCGAAAAAATAGCCGGGCATTCGTAAGCACCTTCGACAAACTAGGGATAAAAGCAAAAGTTTCTTATGCGAGTAAAGCTTTTTCCTCCATAGCTATCTTACAAGTGGTTGAAGCAGAAGGACTGGGATTAGATGTCGTTTCTGAAGGTGAATTGTATACAGCAATAAAAGCTAATTTTCCACCAGAAAAAATTCAATTTCATGGAAATAATAAAAGTTTACAAGAATTAACAATGGCCGTTGATTACGGAGTAGGTACAATTATTGTTGATAACTTTCATGAAATTAGTTTATTAGAAACAATTGCTAAAGAAAAAAATAAACAGGTTGATGTTTTAATGCGTTTAACACCCGGCATTGAATCTGAAACTCACCGATACATTATGACAGGTAATGAAGATTCTAAATTTGGTTTCAATGTCCAAAATGGGCAAGCAGATGAAGCATTTCGCTTGTTGAACAATCATCCACATTTAAATTTACGCGGCATCCATAATCATATCGGTTCCCAAATTTTCACAACCGAAAGTTTTACAACCGCGACGAAGATTTTATTTGAAGTCATTAGAAAGTGGTACGAAATGGACCGTTTTGTGCCCGAGGTGATCAATTTAGGTGGGGGATTCGGCATTCGTTACACGAAGGAAGATGAACCGATACCTAATGAGGCCTATGTAAATGCTATTGCAGAAAAAGTAAAAGAAGAAGCAGCGTCACTCGACATGCCCATGCCTGAAATATGGATTGAACCAGGGCGCTCTATTGTCGGTAACAGTGCAGTCACTTTATACGAAGTAGGGTCGAGGAAGACCATTGAAGGTGTCCGCGACTACGTGGCAGTAGATGGCAGTATGGCAGACAATATTCGTCCGGCCTTGTACGATGCCCGTTACGAAGCTATTATTGCAAATAAAGCGAAACAAGCAAATTCAGAAGTAGTTTCCATAGCTGGTAAAGCTTGTGAATCAGGCGATATGTTTATTTGGGATTTAGATGTACCAAAAGTTGAGCAAGGTGATATACTAGCTATTTTTTCAACAGGCGCCTATGGCTACTCGATGGCCAGCAACTATAATCGTTTACGCAGACCTGCAGTTGTCTTTGTTGAAAAGGGCGAAGCTCAAGTTGTCGTAAAACGTGAAACTCTAGATGATATAATTAAGAATGATTTACCCTATAGATAACAGCATTACTTTATATATATAACAAAAATTTTAAGGAGTTGTTACAACATGAAAACAGGATATATTTTATTAGAAGATGGAAATAAACTTGAGTTTGAACTATATGAGGAAGACGCACCAGGTACGGTTGAAAACTTTACAAAATTAGCTAATGATAACTTTTACGATGGCTTAACTTTCCACCGTGTGATTCCTGGCTTTGTTAGCCAAGGTGGTTGCCCAATCGGTAACGGAACAGGTGGACCAGGCTATACGATTAAATGTGAAACAGAAGGAAATCCGCACGAACATGAAGCAGGATCTCTTTCCATGGCGCATGCAGGAAGAGACACAGGCGGGTCACAGTTCTTTATCGTTCATGAACCACAGCCTCATTTAGATGGTGTTCATACTGTCTTTGGAAAAATTACCTCTGGTCTTGAGTACGCAAAAAACATGACTAACGGAGATGGAATTAAAGAAATCGTCGTTGAAGATTAAGAGACATGTATCTTTATACTTTATTACTTATTTTCATCATCATTATCGCACCCTTTAGTTTGCTTTGGCATGAATTAGGGCACGTATTCGGAGCAAAAATGGTTCGAGCTTCACACGTTACTTTAACGATTGGAGTAGGTAAACCGATACTAAAGCGAACGTATCAAAATGTAACCTTCATTATTTGTAAAATATTTTTATTTAATAGTTTAACAGAAACAAAACGTCCTTATTTATTGTCACGAAGAGATAAAGTCGTCATTACGTTCATGGGACCGATGAGTAGTCTAATATTAGGCTTAGTAGCTTACTGTCTATATATATTTATCGCACCCCACTTGCTTTTATACGGTTTATTTTTGTTTAATATGTGGATTGGACTCATTAATTTAATTCCCTTTAAAATTAATGAAAGACAGTCAGATGGCTATACTATTTTACAAATGATCAAAAATAAGTATGATTAATATGAAGTGAAAATAGTAAGTGTTTGATCGATATAAGGATCAGAATGAAGAATTTTATCAAGTTTAATCATATATAAGGAGTTTATTATGTTAATACGTTATAAAAAGAGTCAAGAAAAAATTGCGATGGGATTGCTCTCTTTTATGCCAAAAGATAATGATGTAAAGTCATTACAAGCGACAATTCGCGAATATGAAACGAATGAAAACTGGCATCTTTATTTTTGGCGTCATGAAGACGATATAATTGGTTTAGTCGGCGTGCAAATCGAAGATGAAACACGTACGATTATTCAACACATTTCGGTGAACCCATCATTCCGGAATGCAGGTATCGGCTGTCGAATGGTTGAAGCAATTCGTAACTTATATAGTGACGAATATGACGTGTGCGGCGATGAAGCAACAGAAGGTTTTTTAAGTAAGTGTAAGGATATGAAAAATGAAGAAGATGAATAAAAACCAGCACAATGCTGGTTTTTATTTTACATATAGGTTAAGTTATGACTTGGCATTTTAATACATCCAAGTCGCTCCAACAATAATGAGAAGAATGAACAATACAACAATTAACGCAAAATTACCACCATACCCACGATATGAACTACCCATACGTAACTCCCCCTTATTATTTAGTGAGATGACCTTTACATTAACAAGGTATGAGTAAACTGTTTGTGATGTATAGGCTAAACTAATGATTGTATGTATAAAGAAAAAGGTAATTATTAAAGAAAGAGGATAGCTAATGAATCTACCATATGAAGTGAAAGTAGATGCTTTTGAAGGGCCCCTTGATTTACTGCTTCATTTAGTAAATAAATTAGAAATTGATATATACGATATACCTGTCGCTGATATCACTCAACAATATATTGCATATATCCAGGCGATGGAAAGAATTGAATTAAATATTGCGAGTGAATATTTAGTAATGGCTGCGACCCTTATTGAAATAAAAAGTGCAATGTTACTACCTAAAAAGGAAGTTGAACTTGATGAGGATGAATATGAAGAAGATCCACGAGAGCAATTGATTCAGCGTTTAATTGAATATCGTAAATATAAAGAAGCAGCCGAGCAACTTCAAGAAAAAGAATTAGCAGAGAACGAAATATATACGCGACCGCCTGCAAATTTTGATGAATTATTAGAAAAAACGAACCATGTGCCAGGCGATGTCTCTGTCTATGATATGCTTCATGCTGTGGATAAAATGTTAGAAAGAAAATCTTGGAATAGACCCATAGAAACAACCGTTCAACGAGAAGATATTTCAATTGATGAACGAATGGACGATATTTTAGAAAGTTTGGAAGAAAAGACCGGGGCTGTGCCTTTTGAAGATTTGTTCCCTTATCCAAGCCGGAGCTTTATCGTCACTACTTTGCTAGCTATTCTGCAATTAATGAAATTGAATAAAATTAGTTGTGAACAGACCGTACATTTTGAAGCAATTTATGTTTATCGAAAGGACAATGTTTGATGCAAGAAGCAGATTATTTACAAGAGGAAAAACTAAAAGGAATTATCGAGGGATTGTTATTTGCCTCGGGTAATGAAGGCTTAACGATTAAGCAATTGAGTGATATTACGAGAATTGATACGCTGCATGTTGCTGAGATAATTGAATTATTAAAAGCAGACTATGAATCTGTCGATCGTGGCATGATGATTTTACGTTCAAATGAAGTATATCATTTAACGACTAAACCGGAACACAATGAATATTATAAGCGTTATATTAAAAACCCACGTGCCAGTCGTATGTCCCAAGCTACTTTAGAGACATTAGCTATTATTGCATATCAACAACCAATCACCAAAACAGAAATTGAAGAAATTCGTGGAGTAAATAGTGATTATGCGGTTCAAATGTTAGTCGCTCGTTCCTTAATTGAGAATGTTGGTCGAAAGGAAACGATAGGACGTCCTATTTTATATGCGACAACGAAGGAATTCCTCACCTACTTTGGCTTAACATCTCTAGAAGAACTCCCTCCACTTCCAAGCGATATTAAGGAAGAGAATGTGGTAGAAGAAGCGAATCTCTTTTTTAATGAATTTGAACAGGAAAATAAATAAATAACATCCTCCTAAAGATGATCGAATGAAATATGCCTAAACATATTGTCCACTTTTCTCATGTTATCAATATGTTAAGCATAAACATTACTATATCGTCTTTCAGGGGGATTTTTTCATGAAAAAAATATATTACTTATTTATCTTTACGCTAGTCTTTAGCTCGTATGTAAACGATAAACACACTACGCATGCGGAAGAGTCCATACATGTCTCTGCTAATCAAGCTGTCTTAATTGAACAAGCAACTGGACGAGTGCTTTACGAAAAAGATAGTCATGAGCCATCTCCTGTCGCTAGCATTACAAAAGTGATGACCGATCTTTTAGCAATTGAGTATGGAGATTTGAAGGATAAAGTATCCACCAGCAAACGGGCTACAAGCGTTGGCGGCTCTTCAATTTACTTACAAGTAGATGAAGCGTTAAGCCTAGAAGACTTATTATATGGATTGATGTTACGGTCGGGAAATGATGCTGCCGTAGCTATTGCTGAACATATAGCTGGGAGTGTTGAAGGATTTTCCTTTCTAATGAATGAAAAAGCACGCTATCTAGGGATGACGAATACTCAATTTATGAATCCTCATGGTCTTGATGAAGATGGGCATTACTCTACTGCTTACGATATCGCCCTCTTAATGCGTCATGCCATGGAAAATGATGTGTTTAAAGAAATTTCAAATACTAAAAGTTATCTATCTGAAAATCGCGACTATAAATGGTTTAATAAAAATAAACTTTTAACACATTTATACCCTCATAGTACGGGTGGAAAGACCGGTTTCACTAAAAAAGCTGGACGAACCCTCGTGTCAACAGCAATGAAAGATGATATCGAATTAATCGTTGTTACCTTAGATGCTTCAAATGATTGGAATGATCATATCCAACTTTACGAAAGGTATTTCGATAAATTAAATTATGTAAAGTTAGAAAATAAGGGTAAGCGAAAAGTAGAATTAGAAGTGGATCAAACCATTTATGGCGTTATAGAAGAACCGATTATATTGGCCATACTAGACGAAGAAGTAGCTCACTTAAACAAACGAATAAGCTTAGATAAAAATATGCAAGGGAATAAACTAGGAAGCTTAGCTATTGAATTACATGGGGAAGAAATAATGAAAGTACCGCTATACAGACAAAGGGGATGGTTTGCGCAGTTTAAACATTTAATAGAGAAAATAGTTAGGTATGACGACAATGGTTAATTATATTTGGGCATTTATGGCGATTATTGGCATAGTATATGCGATGTTTAATGGCACGATGAGTGATGTAAATGAGGCGCTATTTACCGGCGCTCAAGATGCTGTCCACTTATCATTAGGGCTCATAAGTGTACTCGTCTTTTGGTTGGGAATGATGAATATTGCTGAGAAGGCAAATATTTTAGCATGGTTGGCCAGGTTATTTCGCCCGATAATTATTAAATTATTTCCTGAACTACCAAAAGATCATCCTGCTGTAGCTTATATTTTATCGAATATTACAGCGAATTTATTCGGACTTGGAAGTGCGGCGACCCCTATAGGTTTAAAAGCCATGGAAGAAATGAAAAAGTTAAGCAAGTCACATGTCGCTTCCCGTTCCATGATTACCTTTTTGGCATTAAACACTTCTAGTTTAACCTTAATTCCGACGACTGTTATTGCTATACGTATGCAATACGACTCTTTAGAGCCAACTGCCATAGTAGGTACGACTATAATTGCCACGATTACATCGACTGTTGCTGCGATATTGTTTGACCGGCTCTTTTATTATTGGAGTCAAAAAAATAACAGGTCACGATGAAGTTAGGGTGAGTTTATGGAATTTATTACAGCTTTAAGTGTCTGGGTCATTCCTATATTTATTTTACTTATATTACTGACAGCAAGTAAAAAGCGACTTCCTACATATGAATTGTTTGTAGAAGGCGGAAAAGAAGGCATAGAAATGGCCTTTTCCTTGCTCCCATTTTTAGTAGGCATGATTGTATCAATTACAATATTACGTAGTTCTGGAGCTTTAGATGCATTTATCGGCAGCTTGTCACCCTTATTACTCTGGCTTAACATACCGGCAGAAATTGTCCCTTTAGCCTTTATTCGTCCCATCTCAGGTACAGCGGCTCTCGGCTTAACAGCAGAGTTAACACAAAACTATGGACCTGATTCCTTTATTGGTCGTTTAGCAGGGACAATGCAAGGAAGCACGGATACGACCTTATATATTTTAACGGTTTATTTTGGCGCTGTTCGTGTAACACAAATGCGTTATGCATTAAAAGTAGGATTATTAGCTGATTTGATCGGTATTATTATGGCAATACTTATTACGACAATTGTATTCGGACGATAAATAGGTAATCGCACATGATTACCTATTTTTGTTTTTTGTGCACAAACTTGCTTACATTTAAGTAGATTAAGACATATTTGTAATAATTCATTAAATCTTCATAAATGTTCGCTATCCTTATAACAACATGTTTCTATTTGTACACAAAGCTTAAAAAAACAAGGTGAAGCTAGCGCAAATATTTTCTATATCAGTTTTATGTATGGTATTATGGGCAAAGGAACAATTAGTGAATCATAACTAAGAAGTTAGGTGATTAGGTGTCAAAAGAGAAAGAACGTTTGCAAAAAGTGATTGCACATAGTGGCTTAACATCTAGGAGGAAAGCAGAGCAGCTTATCGTCGATGGAAAAGTAAAGGTAAATGGGCAGCTCGTTACAGAGTTAGGAACAAAAGTTTCTAAAGCGGATGAAGTAACAGTAAACGGCATACCACTAGAAAAAGAACAACATGTTTATTACGTATTATATAAACCGCGTGAATATATTACAGCTGTTTCCGATGATAAAGGACGGAAAACAGTAATCGATTTAATGGAAGAAATCCCTGAGCGCATCTATCCAGTAGGAAGATTAGATTATCAATCATCGGGTATATTGTTAATGACTAATGATGGATCATTTGCTCATCGTTTAATGCATCCGAAGTTTGAAGTTCCCAAACAATATGTGGTGAAGATAGAAGGTATTATTCCAAAGGAAAAACAAAAGCAACTATTAGAAGGAATTCGTGATGGCGAAGATTTATTAAGAGTCTCCCAATTTAATGTGAAGCAAGTCGATCGAAGAAAACGTACGATGATTATCGAATTGACACTTCATGAAGGGAAAAACCGTCATATAAGACGATTGTTTGCAGCGTTAGGTTATCCAGTAGATAAACTAAAACGTGAAAAATACGGTTTTTTATCATTAGGGAATTTGCAACCAGGTGAATACCGAGCACTTACGCGTAAGGAAGTTCACGATTTAGTTCAATTAGTTAACAAAAAGTAATAAGTAAGGATAATTATAGATAGGGCAAGTTTATTAGAGGTGAAGGTCATGGCACTTGAAGAAGCAAGAAATAAAAAAAGAAATAAGATGAAAAAACGCTTTTATTACAGAACGGCAGTACTAGTTGTTTTAGTTGGGGCATTAGCTTTTGCACTTTATGCAAACTTAAGCCAAGATAAGGAAATCTATCGCGCAGGTGATTTAGCACCTGATTTTCAATTAACACAAATAAATAAACATAATGAATTGGAAACGATCCGCTTAAGCGATTTAGAAGGCAAGGGCGTTATGTTAAACTTCTGGGGAACATTCTGTCCGCCTTGTGAAGCTGAAATGCCTTTTATGGAATCATTGTATCCTGAATATGCAGACGATATTGAAATCGTCGCGGTAAACTTAGACAAGAGCGAATTCGTTATTCATAAGTTTATTGATAAACACGATTTAACCTTTCCAGTCGTTCATGATAAGAATCGCGATGTTTTAGACTTGTATAAAGTTAAACCACTACCGAGTACATTTTTTATCGATTCAGAAGGTAGAATTGTCGATAAAGTAGAAGGTGCGCTTACGTTAGAGGGACTAGAAGAACATTTTAAAGCAATTCAACCATAATCGACTAAAATGAGGGATATAGATGAATAAGTTAAAGTGTGAATGTGGTCATTTTAACCCAGAAGGTACAATATTGTGTGAATCTTGTGGGAAACCAATCAAAGAAAACCAACATTTAGATGGAAATGATAAAACGAAATTACTTAATATGCGCTATGATGGATCGGCTAGGCGTTCGCTAACCTATAATCGAACTTTCGTAGACAAAGTATGGACATTTTTCTCGTCCGTTAGAAATGGCGTTATTTTAATAGTCATTGCATTAATAGCTTCAGGATTAGGAACAATCTTCCCACAAGCGATGTACATACCAGCTGAAGCGGAAAACCGCGACCCTGCCGTTTTCTATGAAGATTGGTATGGTTTACCAGGGAAAATTTATTACCAATTAGGCCTCCACGAGCTATATAGCTCATGGTGGTATATGGTCTTAATAGCCTTAATAGGAATATCGCTCGTTATATGTAGTCTAGACCGATTTATTCCATTATATAGAGCTTTAAAAATTCAAAAACCAAAGCGTCATAGAACATTTTTGTCAAGACAGCGTCTATTCAGTGAAACGGCTAATGTTTCAAAAGAAGAGACGGAAAAGATTATCGACAACTTCAAAAAGCAACGCTACAAGATTTTAGAAGAAGATGGTCAATTCTTAGCAGAAAAGAATCGCTTCTCAAGATGGGGCCCCTATGTGAATCACATTGGTTTAATTATTATTTTAATCGCTGGAATTTTACGGATGACCCCCTTTATGTTCCTCGATGATTACGTTTGGGTACGCGAAGGCGAACGAACTGTCATTCCAGGTACAGATGGCCAATACTATATTGAGAATAAGAAATTCCATCTAGAGTATTATGATCTTGAAGATGAACGCTACCGAGAAGCAATGGAGCGAACGGGTGAACTTGTTGTAAAAAACTATCAAACAGATGCGATTATTTATAAAGTGAAATCAGAAACAATAACGGGTCAAGAGCCGGAATTAGAAGTATTAACAGAAGCATCTTCACAGATGAATAAACCGATAAAGTTCGATGGCTATACCTTATACCAATCTGGTTATCAAGATGATGAATTCGCATCGATGACATTCGATGTGGTTGCCCTAGAAGATGAAGGGACTTCTTTAGGAAAAGTAACTGTGGATTTAATGAACCCCGAAGAGAGGTACGAACTAGAAAATGGTACGATTGTAGAGTTAGCAGATTACTTTCCAGATTATGAGTTAAATGACGGGGTGCCGAAAACGAAATCGAACTTCCCTAAAAACCCAGCCTTTGTTTTTAACGTTTATCCAGAAGGTTCTGACAAAAAGGAAACAAGCTTCGTTGGCATTGGTCGTAACATTGATGCGACAGGAGAAAATGAATATGCATTAAAAATAGATATTAATGAGATTGATATGTTATATGTAAGTGGCTTAACCTTACGTAAAGACTATACCTTACCATTTTTCATTGTGGGAGCTACCATATTTATGATCGGGGTTATCCAAGGAATGTATTGGCAACATCGTCGTGTTTGGATTAATGAAAAAGATGGTGCCCTCTTATTAGCAGCTCATACAAATAAAAATTGGTTTGGACTTAAAAAAGATATAGAAAAAGCAATTAATGGTACAGGTGTACACATGGTTATTGACCAACAAGATGAAGAAGAAAAAGAGCAAGAGAAAGTAGAAAAGAAAGAACAAGACGCTTAATGAGAGAGGTGGAGTAACATTATGAGTGGAAGTATAACGGCTTTTTATGTCACTGCAATTGCTTTATATTTAATTGCCACACTATTTTTTGGTAACACAGTACGAGATAAACATAGTAAATCAGGTAAGGGTAAATCAGGAACATATGGAATTATTATAACTATACTTGGTTTTGCCTCGCATATCGTTTACTTTGTTTTACGTTGGATTGCTGGAGGACATGCTCCTGTAAGTAACATGTTTGAATTTGTAACTTTTCTCGGAATAAGCATCGTTTTTGCGTTTATCATTTTGTACTTTATTTATCGAACCGATATTTTAGGATTATTCGCTTTGCCGATTGCTTTAATGATCTTAGCATTTGCGAGTATGTTCCCGACAGAAATAACACCATTAGTTCCATCGTTGCAAAGTGAATGGCTATACATTCACGTTACGACAGTTTCCTTATCACAAGGAATCTTAGCGATTAGTTTTGTTGCAGGAATTATATATTTAGTGAAATCAATCGACCAGACTGTCCGCAGTAAAAAGACATTTTGGTTAGAAGTTATTATGTTTTCATTATTTCTCGTAGCAGGCTTTGTAATCTCAACTGTATTCTTTAACAAAGTGATGGATTATAGTGCAGAGTTTTCTTATGTAGAAAATGGTAACGAAATAACTGTAGAATATCACATGCCACCGATTGCAGGACCAAATGATGGTCAAGCAATCTATGATGATCAAATGAAACCTATTATTGATACACCAGGTTGGATGCAAGGGCGCGATGCACCTCGCAAATTTAATACAGTTATATGGTCATTTGTCTTTGGTTCAGCGCTTTACATTCTTGCTCGTTTGTTTATGAGAAAACGTGTTGGCGCATGGATGCAACCATTCTTGAAAAATACAAAGTTAGATTTAATCGATGAAATTACCTACCGTTCTGTTGCAATAGGCTTCCCTTTATTTACTCTAGGAGGACTCATTTTTGCAGCGATTTGGGCACAAATAGCTTGGGATCGCTTCTGGGGTTGGGACCCGAAAGAAGTATGGGCATTAATTACCTGGTTTTTCTACGCAGCCTTTTTACACTTACGTTTGTCACGTGGTTGGCATGGGGAGAAATCAGCCTGGTTAGCCGTTGTCGGCTTTGCAATTATTATGTTTAACATTATTGTCGTTAACTTAGTACTTGCCGGATTACATTCTTATGCTTAATATATAAGTAGTAACCTGTCTACAAGAATTTTGGCAAGGAGGAACTATAATGAGCGAAGGTCAGAAGGTGTTAGTCGTTGATGACGAAGAAAGAATTAGACGACTACTTCGCATGTATTTAGAGCGAGATAATTTCATTGTAGAAGAAGCAGAAGATGGCAATGAAGCATTACAACTCGCTTTAGAAAATGACTACGACGTTATTTTACTCGATATTATGATGCCTGTGATGGACGGTATCGAGGTATGTGAAGAAATTAGAAAAGAAAAAATGACTCCGATTATTATGTTGACAGCAAAAGGAGAAGAGTCAAACCGCGTTCAAGGATTCGAGGCGGGCGCAGATGATTATATTGTAAAACCATTTAGCCCACGTGAAGTTGTCTTACGGATTAAAGCAGTATTAAGAAGGACAGGCAGTTCATCTATAGGCTCATCAGCTGTTGCGAACAATTTAATTGTCTTTCCACATATAACAATCGATCTCGATGCCTATCGTGTGACATCTAATGGGCAAGAGATTTCATTAACACCAAAAGAATATGAGCTACTAGTCTTTTTAGCCCAATCTCCAGATAAAGTATACCGTCGGGAGGATTTGTTAAAAGAAGTATGGCAATATGAGTTCTTTGGTGACTTACGAACAGTTGATACACATGTAAAACGATTACGCGAAAAATTAACGAGTGTTTCAGAAGAAGCTGCAAAGATGATCGTAACCGTTTGGGGTATCGGTTATAAGCTTGAGGTAGAGGAAGCATGATGTTTTGGCGTAGCGTCGTTGGGAAACTAGCAGTAACTATTTTATTGCTAGTTTCTTTTGTATTATTTATACTAACTATTTTACTCTTGGAATTTTTCGAAAGCTTCCACGTAAAACAAGAAGAAAATCAGCTGATTCAAACAGCTAATAAAATGTCGAAAATTGTGAAACAACAAGAAAGGCCAGAACTTGCCATTGAATTAATTAATACAGTAAAAGAACCTTCGACTAAAGCAATTATTTATTTTGCAGATGAGACAAAATGGGTGTCGGAAACGACGAATATTTTACTATTAGATATTGAAGATGTCTTGGATGAAGACTGTGAAGATTTAGTTGCTAATGTATTAAAAAGACATAAAGTAAATGAAAATATGAAATTTGAACATAATTCATCCGAAGTTATCGTCGTTGGAATGCCTTTAGAAGATCAAAACGGCGGCATTTTTTTATTTCAAACACTCGATGTCATCAATCAAACACGGGCACAAACGACGAAGATAATATTTGTTGCAGCCGGAATTGCCATTGTATTGACGACTATCTTTGCCTTTTTCTTATCAACTCGGATTACTGCGCCGCTCATTCGTATGCGAGAAGCAGCGAGTAGCCTTGCCAAAGGGAATTTTAATACAGAAGTCCCAGTCTTGACACATGATGAAATAGGGGAGCTCGGTATTACTTTCAACAGGATGGCTAAGCAACTTGACTTCCACATTAATGCACTAAGACAAGAAAAAGAACAACTTAGTAGTCTGGTTAATTCTATGGCAGATGGCGTGATAACTTTAACCAGCGAGGGAGATATAGACGTATTAAACCCACCGGCGGAACAGTTCATTAATGATTGGCATTTTACTGAAAATACAATTTATAATAAAAAAGAAGTAACTTTATCGAACGATTTAAAGAAAATATTTTTAAAAGTTTTAAATGAAAATACTGAAATCATTGAAGAAATCGACTTGAATGGTCGCTATTGGGTTTTATTTATTACGCCACTATACGATGATAATAAAGTAAGAGGAGCCGTTGCGGTTATTCGCGATATGACAGATGAACGTCAACTTGATAAACTACGTAAAGATTTTATCGCAAATGTTTCACACGAATTACGGACGCCAATCTCACTTATGCGAGGGTATAGTGAGGCAATCGTCGATGATATAGCTGAAACAAAAGAAGATAAAAATGAATTAGCGGAAATCATTCACGAGGAATCATTAAGAATGGAGCGACTCGTCAATGAGTTACTTGATATCGGTCGTATTGAAGCAGGCCATATTGAATTAAATATAAAAAACGTCGATGTAGAAAAATTTACTAAACGAATTTATAAAAAATTTGCTGGCCATGCAGAAGATAGCGGTATAGAGTTGCGCTTAGCCAAGCATTTAACGACTCAATTTGCCTTCTTTGATCCAGATCGTATTGAACAAGTATTTACCAACTTAATTAGTAATGCCTTATCGCATACAAAGTCTGGCGGTTATGTAACAATCGATGTCACGAGTGATAGCGACATGTTTTATGTAGAAATTGAAGATAATGGCCGAGGGATTCCGAAACAAGATTTACCATTTATTTTCGAGCGATTTTATAAGGCAGATAAATCAAGAAAAAGAAGTGATTCGAAACAGGGAACAGGGCTTGGCTTAGCTATTGTCAAGCATATTATAACGGCACATGGAGGCACAATTTCTGTGAAAAGTAAACTCGATGAGGGAACTACCTTTAGTTTTACGATTCCGCAAAAATAAGTTGCTTACTTGTTAGTGAAAAAATGAAACGTTAGTGGAAAAATTTCGTAGTACTTCTATTTGTTTAGAATATACAACGATTTATCCCCTAACGTTTTTTCAGTTCTGTATCAAATCGTCTTGCTCGATTATTCGATAGTTGTAATTTCAGCTGGACGCTTTCTGCGGGCATGGCCTCAACTTTTATTGTTCCACTGTCGTGTCACAATAAGGATTTTCGGACTCATGCTTTTTCCGCTAGAGTCGCCAGCTTCCATTACAATTGATTAATAGCTTCTAATTTTCATCTTTTTATAAGGACAACACTATTTCTTGTACAGACTTTAAGGTTCTTTATCCAATCGTCTTGTATGATTATTCGATAGTTGTAATTTCAGCTGGACGCTTTCTAGCGGGCGCCAGGGCAAGTGGTGTGCAAGCCTTGGCCGCAAAGGCCGAAGTTAGCTTGCCTTCCTTCTTCGGACTCATGCTTTTCCCGCTAGAGTCGCCAGCTTGCATGACAATTTATTCATAGCATCTAGTTTTTATTTTTTCATAAGAATAAGACTATTTGTCCTACAACCGTTTTTTTCATCATTCATTGTTATATATAGGGAATGTGTAGTAATATAGAAAGTGAAAGATGAGGCGAATTTCATTGTTATTGCAACAGATTATTTTACATAGTTTAAGTAAAATTAAAGAAGAAAGAACAGTTAATTCAATTTATCATTTATTAACGGGTAAACAATCGATTCAAACAATTCAAGATGCCCATCTTTTTAACTTGGAGGCCTTTTTTTCACTTTATAAACCTTTACCTTTATCGCAATTTAATGAACAGTTAAGTAATTTAATCGAAGAAAATTACATTCAACAAAGCGATACGAATAAATATGAACTGACTATTTCAGGAAAAGAATTTCTAGAAGCAGCTAATTTAGATAGATTTTATTGGAATGGGATGGCTTACAGACAAGTAGACGATGAATTTAGTAAGCGATTACTATTAATGATCCAAGTGTGGACAAATCGTCAAGCCAAAATCAATCAATACATTCCCATTATCGAAGATTGGCCGACAACTAATTGGGCCAAGCAATTTTATGTACAAGAAGGCCGTGAAGTGACAGCCCTTTTACAGCAAGTATATGAATCATTAGTCGCCATATTCTCTAAACTCGAAGCTATTTATCCGCAATTATTTATCAAGCAAATGACAACAGCAAGTTCCATAGGTTTAACCTATGAACAATTAGCGCAATATTTTCGACAATCGCCGACGACTATCTTTTTACTTGAGAAAAATTACATTCATTTTATGTTGAAGACAATAAGAGAGAGTGAAGGAGAGTATGAGCTGTTAAAAAGAATGATGGCCGGCTTAAAGGCGCCAGAGCAAACACATACGGTAACGACTTCAGCACAAGTGACAAAAAGACTTGTTGATAAAGGTCTTACACTCGAAGAGATTGCATTCAAACGCAAACTTAAAATGACAACCATATACGATCATATCGTGGAAATTGCACTTTACGATAAATCATTTCCCATCGATCGATTTATTTCTCCGGAGGAAAAAAGTATAATTTTCAATATCGTAAAAGAAAAGCAATCGTATAAGTTAAAAGCAATTAAAGAAAGGGTTGGAGATGATATTTCTTATTTTCAAATTCGACTGGCATTAACACAGATCGAACGATTGTCTCATGATGAGGTGAATGATGATTGAACGTTTAGAGGAAGCTTTACAGCAACATTTTAATTATGATCAATTTAGGCCAGGTCAAAAGGAAATTGTCGAACATGTGTTAGAAGGGGAAGATGTCTTAGGTGTCTTACCTACAGGTGCAGGGAAATCAATTTGTTACCAATTACCGAGTTTATTATTACCACATATTACGGTCGTTGTATCACCGCTTATTTCCCTTATGATCGACCAAGTGCGTGAAACAAAAGCATTTCATATAAAAGAAGTGGTAGCTTTACATAGTATGGTGTCCTTTGCGGAAAGAAAAGAAATTTTACAAAATCTTGATGCTTATAAAATTGTTTATATTTCACCAGAACTAATTCAAAATGAATTCGTTATTCGCTCTCTAAAAAAGAGAAAGATTAGTTTATTCGTCATTGACGAGGCCCATTGTATTTCACAATGGGGGTATGATTTTAGACCAGATTATTTACGCTTGCGAGAGGTGATTAAGACACTGGGTGACCCAGCTGTTTTAGCCTTATCTGGAACAATAACCGACCGCATCGAAGATGAAATTAAACAAGAGTTACAACGACCTAATTTAAAGGTTTTTCGACAAGCTACAGACCGAGAGAACATTACTTTATTAATCGAGGAGATTGGTAATAATGAGTCTAAAGACGAGCGTTTAGTTCATTTCCTAGAAAGATATAAAGTACCGACGATTATTTATTTTTCAAGTCGAAAGCAAGCGGAAGAGCTGGCTCACATGCTTAGCCTTAAGTTAGGCCAGCGACCTGTCGCTTATTACCATGGAGGGCTCGATCAGTTATCACGCTTGAAAATACAACAACAATTTTTATACGATCAATTAAGTGTTATTTGTGCAACTAGCGCCTTTGGCATGGGGATAAACAAACCGAATGTGAGACTGATTATTCACTATCATCTTCCAGCCCAAAAAGAAGCTTTTATCCAAGAAATTGGCCGGGCAGGGCGAGATGGTAAGCAAAGTGTCAGTTTATTACTATATAAACCAGGGGATGAGTTTATCCCTCAACAATTAATTGAAAACGAACTGCCAAATGAAGCAGAAGTTCGCCGCTACTTTAATTATTTATACACTTTATTTGAAAAGAAGCAGTCTTTACCAGCAAGTCACACAGAATTAGAGACGGTACTTAATATGAATGAAACGAAAATAAAATTTTTACAGTATCAGGTAGAAAGTCGTCACATGATTAAGTACAATGGAATAGTCTATGATTTTACACGATGGGAAAGGGCTTTAAATGAAATTCTTGATTACTGTCAACAAAGAAAACAAATAAAGTTAAGTAATTTTGAGCGAATGTTACACTATGTGTATACGAGAGACTGTTTACGTGTTGAGCTTTATAAAGAATTTGAAACAAATATTAGAAGACAAAGTAATTGTTGTAGTAGATGTCAATATGATCAAGATTTATTTGCTAATGAAGTATTTAATATAAAAGAAACAGAGTCGCTATCATGGCAAGAAGAACTAAGACAAATGCTTGGATTGGATGAAGTAAATGAGCCAACGTGATTTAATTGAAAAAATTTCACCCAAAGAACTAACAAAAGCAGTCTACTTATCACAAGCATTATTTTTTCTTATAAGTATCATCTTAGCCTTCTTCTTCTTGAATGATATGGATAGTTTCCTTGCTTTATTTCAACTAAATGGACGGGAGATTTTTTATTACGGTGTCCTTTTTGCATTAGCCCTCGTCCTAGTGGAGATTATATTGTATCATTTATTACCAAAGCATTTTTTTGATGATGGGGGTATTAACGAAAAACTATTCCGTCATCAATCGATTGCTGGAATTTTTCTAATTTCATTAACAGTAGCGATTTCAGAAGAGTTTTTATTTCGAGGGGTCATTCAGACGACATTCGGTTATTTATTTGCGAGTAGTTTGTTTGTCGTCTTTCACACACGATATTTAAAAAAAACTGTCTTATTAATCGGTATTATTGTTACAAGTTTTCTAATCGGTTACTTATATGAAGTGACTAACAATTTACTCGTAACAATTGTTTTTCATTTTCTTGTAGATTTTACACTCGGCTTATATATTAAATTTAAAAAGTGAGGTGGCGCTAATGGGCAAAGAAAATGAGCGAAATCAAGCAGATAATTTAATGAAATTATTTCAAGAAGTTGCAAATCATACGCCAGAAGATGATAACGAAGAAGTCGATAGCAATGATCTGGATAAGGAAGTAGAAGAAGTAAAAGAAGAAGCGGAAGTGTATGTAGAGCTCGATATGTTAAACTTACCCCCACGCAGGGAAGTACACGGAAAAAGTAAAAGCCGTTTTTCCTTTACATTAAACAATCCTGTCAATAGACTTGTGTTTATCGTGCTCATCATCGTCATCATTTTTGCGGTATTAATTTATTTTGATGTTATTAAAGAACCATTCTCACTTTTCTAAATTGCAGATCCAGTATTTAAGCTAAGAGTAGATAGCATCGAAAATAAAAAAGTGATATGATAAGAGTAACTAAATAAAATTTAAAAGTATGTATAAACTGTTTTATTAAATGGCAAAAGATAGGAGAGTGGCACAGTGAAAATAGCTGTCCTCTACGGTGGCGTGTCAAATGAAAGGGAAGTATCTATTTCAAGTAGTAAAGGTATTATTCAAGCATTAAAAAACAAAGGGCATGATGTCATTAGCATAGATTTTCATCCTGATAAAATAAATGAAATAACTGAGCTAGATGTAGACTTGGTATTTATAGGTTTACATGGAAAACATGGAGAAGATGGAGCGATTCAAGGACTGTTAGATATGTTAGAAATTCCCTATGTTGGCTCAGGAGTTCTCGCCTCTGCTTTAGCGATGGATAAACATAAAGCGAAGCAAATGTTTGCAACCAAGGAGATACCTGTTGCAAAAGGAGAACAATATCAGATAAGGAAACAGACGAATATAGAAGAAGTAGCTAGTGAAATTAATGAAACATTTGAATTTCCTTTTGTTATCAAACCAAATCGAGAAGGTTCAACAGTTGGCTTATCAATTGTTAAAGATCCTAGTGAAACAGAAAATGCCATAAAAAAAGCAAATGAAAGTGATGAATTTATTTTAGTCGAACAATATATCGATGGAATGGAGCTAACCGTCCCTGTTTTAGGAAGAATGAACGAGGAACGAGCACTACCTATCATTGAGATTGTACCTAAAAATGAAATTTATGATTATGAATCAAAATATACAGCAGGTGGCAGTGAACATATTGTTCCCGCTAGAATAAGTGAGGAATTAACTGAGCAAATTAAACAATATGCGGTCGCAGCTCACCAAGTACTAGGTTGTCAAACATATTCACGTGTTGATTTTCTCTTAACAAAAGAAGGCATACCCTATATATTAGAAGTAAACACCTTACCTGGTATGACGCCGACAAGCTTGTTTCCTGATTCGGCAAAGGTAGAAAGTATTGCCTACGATGATATGATTGAAACATTTGTTCAATTAACAGTCAGTGAATAATCATCATTTTCAGTATAAATGAAGTGTAAAGATGAACTATGTAGCATAAAAAACGATGAATCGTTTAGGAGGTAAAAATGGTGGCCGAACAATCTGAGAATTTAACAGAAAACGAAACAGACGAAGCGACGGATTTATTACAGTCAACGAGAAATGTAGTGAAAGACGCACTAGATAGGCTCGGTTATCCCGATGAAGTATACGAATTATTAAAAGATTCACTTAGAATGTTAACTGTCCGCATCCCGGTAAAGATGGATGACGGATCAGTGAAAGTTTTTACAGGTTATAGAGCGCAGCATAACGATGCCGTTGGTCCGACAAAAGGGGGCGTGCGCTTCCACCCGGATGTTAATGAGGATGAAGTAAACGCACTGGCCATATGGATGAGTTTAAAGGCAGGTATAGTTGACTTACCTTTAGGTGGTGGAAAAGGCGGTATAATTTGTGACCCGCGTGAGATGTCATTTCGTGAATTAGAAAATTTAAGTCGTGGCTATGTGCGGGCGATTAGTCAGTTTGTTGGTCCGACTAAAGATATTCCAGCACCAGATATTTTCACAAATCCACAAATTATGGCTTGGATGATGGATGAATATAGTCGTATTGATGAATACAATAATCCAGGTTTTATTACGGGGAAACCCATCGTTCTAGGTGGGACACACGGTCGTGAATCGGCAACTGCAAAAGGTGTAACTTTTTGTATTGAAGAGGCGGCCAAGAAGCGTGGTTTCAAACTAGAAGGCTCACGTGTCGTCGTTCAAGGCTTCGGTAATGCGGGGAGCTATTTAGCCAAATTCCTTCATGAAGCTGGTGCAAAAGTTGTTGGTATTTCTGATGCACATGCAGCGCTATACGATCCAGAAGGGCTTGATATCAATTACTTATTGGATCGTCGAGATAGTTTTGGAACTGTGACGACACTATTTAAAAATACGATTAGCAATAAAGAATTACTAGAATTAGACTGTGATATTTTAGTACCTGCAGCTGTACAAAACCAAATTACAGCAGAGAATGCACATAAGATAAAGGCGGAAATTGTTGTAGAAGCAGCGAGTGGTCCGACTACTGGAGAAGCAACAAAAATATTAGATGAACGTGATATTTTAGTCGTTCCTGACGTATTGGCCTCAGCGGGTGGTACGACAGCGTCTTATTTTGAATGGGTGCAAAATAAACAAGGTTATTATTGGTCAGAAGAAGAAGTTGAAGAACGTCTATTTAAAGTAATGCACAAAGCATTCGAAACAATATACAATACATCACAAATGCGTAACGTTGACATGCGGGTAGCTGCTTATATGGTCGGTGTTCGGAAAATGGCTGAAGCATCGCGTTACCGCGGTTGGGTTTAATTAACACTTATATTTATCTACCTCACTTTTTA
>Ga0079226_10000896_pt1 | contig 22178 bp, 13 predicted proteins | sample Poulit2014_FD_76345 | JGI IMG/M metagenome (GOLD analysis project Ga0079226, IMG submission 76345) | Agricultural soil microbial communities from Georgia to study Nitrogen management - Poultry litter 2014 | ecosystem: Environmental > Terrestrial > Soil > Agricultural land | place: USA: Georgia... | reverse complement strand
TTGTCATTTTTTCCGGAGATTAAAAAATCCACACGTTTAGATGAATAAGGTATTCGATATTCAATCGCAACTCCCGAATCATTTGGTATCTCGGAATCCCCAAGTATCCGGTACATATATTGCATCGAATTATCCCAGGAACGAACTTCCCTTTCATTCACTTTCCCAATTCTTTTATTAAAATTATTAATAATATTGTTTGTTAATTCATCATGAAAAACATCTTCTAAAAACTCTTCCTTCGTCGCTTCGTAGACAAGCACAGTTATCCTCTCCTGTTTAGTGTCTTGTATCTATTATATAGATTTTATCTTTCATAATAAATGAAAGCGATTTAATTTATGTCGGGAGGATGCTAAACGTGTGGTTAGTCCATTCATTAGTCTTAGATTATCCCATCTCGTAATTGCACAAGTGACCGTTCTTTTTTAACCTCTCAATCTTGGACAGCATATAAACCATTTTTCTAATTTCGTATAAATTCTCTATATCTAGCTCATTAATAAGAATATCTGGATCAATAGTTAAAATAATAAATCGTTGTTCTCCATTGAAGCATTCACTAAAAAAGTCTACAAGTCCTAGATTGTTATATTGTTTCACATTGCTTCGTCCGCTACTTTTTTCATATCGTATAACCTGATCGATATAGTCACTTGCTAATGCTTTTTTATTATGTTTGGTTGTTGAAATCTTTAATGAAATTAAATGTTTCGGTGGTTTGAGAGATATATTTTTTGTCTATTTATTTCATTTAACCTCTTTTGTTTCTTTATATCTAAATCTTTTAGCTTGGCATCCATTTGGTTAATTAAAGCACTTTTTCTATTATCGATATTTTCCCGTTGATATTCACTAAGTCGATCTAATGTCTCTCGATACTGCTGATTAAATGACTTCTCTAAAATATGTAAAGTTTACTCAATTCAATTAACTTCTAATGTTCCTTTGAAAGAGTTTTATCCATGTTTTCGATAAGATTATCTAAATTTTCTCTGTTAAGAATAGCCTGTTGCATAAGGTCAGATAAACTTTCATAGTTATCCTCTAACACTTCACCGATAAAGTCATAAACTAGATCAGAGCCTAAATCATTTCGCATTTACTCCATCTTCTCTAGTAATCTAGCCATCACACTACCTTCTCTTGTATTTTTGGCTACAAAATTAAAGACAACCACTTCATTTTTCTGCCCAATTCGGTGAATACGTCCCATTCTTTGTTCTAATTTATTTGGATTCCAAGGGATATCATAATTAATCATTTGATTACAAAACTGCAAGTTAATCGATTCACCACCCGCATCAGTCGCTACATAATTTGGCATTCATCTCGGAATTGCTCGACCTGTTGACGGCGTTTATTCATGGAATATTTTCCAACTATTGTTGCCACTTTGGGAACACGCTTTAATAATTTTTCTTCCAGGTAATTTAAGGTATCCACTGTTTCCGTGAATATAATAATCTTTTCACCTTGTTGAAGAATTCCATCCAACCCAAATAATGTTTCCTCTAATTCTTGATACTTTCTTTCAATTTCGTATAACTTTATACGCTCTGATTGTTTGATAAGTCCTTTTAATACAAGAATCTCTTTTTTCAATTCCTTCATATCAATATCAGTAACAGATTGTTCTAGTTGTTCCTCAATTTTTTCTTGTTGTTCACTGTTCTCTTCTAAATAATTTTCAGATTCTATTATTTTTACCTTTCTTAAATGTCTCTTCCGTTCTTTTTCTGTATGTTTATATAATTCAACTAGACGTGTATATCGTCTTTTCAGTGATAAGTGGATTGCATCGATAGAAGAACTTAATCTTCTTTGCAAGAGCATCATGGCGAATGCGGTACTTTGACTACCACTTGTGATTGCTTTATTAAAATACTCTCTAACATAATTCGTAACATTATCATATAACTTTAATTCACTTTCTGTTAGTTCAAATTGAATAGTTTTCGTCGTACGTTTAGGAAAAATAGGAGTACCATCAAAATTAATAAGATTTTCTTTTAACCGTCGAATCATAAAGGGGTTGACTTTTTCCTTTAATGTTTCATTGACGACACTACTCGTAAAAATATCTTCATCTATTAATTTCATTAAGTGACGGAAATTTTCAGTATCCCCTTTGTGTGGTGTAGCAGTTAAAAGAAGTACATGTTCAGCCTTCTTTAATATTGCTTCTCCTAATTGATAGAGTTTTGTTCGGAATACTTTCTTCTTTGCTGTACCATGAGTATATGCGGCCATTTTATGAGCTTCATCGACAATAATCAAATCAAAATCCGCCTCTTGAATAAGTGGCTTCACATTATCTCTAATAGCCCAATACATGGATGTAAGAACTAAATTATTTTCGATAAAAGGATTTTTTCTGCCATATTCGAATAAAACATTTTTATTAACTATATGAAAATAAAGTACAAATTTCTGCTCTAATTCCTCTTGCCATTGCTTTAACACTAATGGAGGTACAAGAATAAGAATCCGTTCTGTTTGATATCGAGCTTTTAATTCCTTCATTAGCATTCCTGCCATGATTGTCTTACCAGCTCCAGGGTCATCAGCCAAGAGAATACGCACTTGAGGAAGTTGAAGCATCTTTCCATAAACCGCTTCAATTTGGTGTGGCAAGGGGATAACACTTTTATTGCCAACTGCTCTTGCGTTCGAGAATTTTATTTCATTTTTCAACAATTTATATTGGATGTAGGCTTGAATATCGTTTGCATCCAACGTATCTAATTGATTAGCATATGTAACTTTGTGAAAACCATTTACTTTCTCTTTTTCTAAGATAATTTCATAAAAGTAGCTCGTATCTTGACCAACCGCTTCAATCACATAGTAATGAGCAACTTGTTCACAACTTTTAATTTCCACAACTTCCGGAAAATAATAGCTTGAGATAATCTCTCCTTTAGTTAACATATAAAATCCTCCATTAGCAAATATAGAGAAAAACCTTATTCCTATTTGAATAAGGTTTGTTAGGCTCTTTCTACAATTAATTTTTCAATTCCTTGATAATGAAAAGTAAACTCATTCTTCCTTTCTCTTAATTCATCAGTATGAAGTTCAAGCTGAAACGGAAACAACAAGGTATGATTCAAAATCATATCTATATATAATGAATCACTTTCTAAAACATAGAATAATGTATGTAATAATAAGGCGTCAAGTAAAGGATTTGAAACAGTAATTTTTTCATTTTCTATATAAGATCTTCTCCCACTTGGTACGATGATTTCCCAAGATTTCAGACTTGAAATGACTGCACTTGTGGCTACTTCTACTCTTCTTCTTTCTCCATAGTTACCCTTCATTCGCTTTGCGATTGTACTACTGGGTACACTATCTTGGATTTGAAATAAACGCCCAAATTCCTTGACAACATCTTTTAAAAACGGATATGCCAAAATAGTCATATTCCAATGGACAAATAACCTCTCGTCTTTGGTAAGTTCATTAAATTCTTGCAAGATTTCTTCTCGAATTTGTTTTATTTCCTGAGGTATGTTATACCAAATTTTCATTAACATAGTAGTAACATTTTTTCGTGATTTGGTCCCTGTAATATCTTGGCGTAAATAACCATCAAGAACAGCATACATATCCTTTTTAGAATGTTTTCTAGATTGTTTTGCTGTATAATCTAATTGATGTATTAATATTTTTTGATCAAAACCTACTGGTTTAGTCAATCCAAATCACTTCCTTCAATCTATAACTTTAATAAATGGTACAATCACTTCTTCTATACTAATCCCACCATGGGTGATAACTTCTCTACCCTTAGGTACGAATGCTTCCCCTTTATCGGCTAATAAAACATAATAGTCTTCAGGTAAGCCAATATTTGACCATTTTTTGGCAGATAAATTTGCCGCTGCATCCTTATAAAGTGTAGAATCACTATAAACCCGAACACGTTCTCCTTTTTGATCAACAAGAACACCTTCTGAAACTCTTCCTATTCCTGTTGCCTTTGAATTTCCATGATCTGAAGTTAAATAAATCGTAAACTCATTATCTTTTAGGTCTGTTAGTAGCTGTACGAGATAGTTCGATTCTAGCCATAATTCTAAATTTGATAATACACTTTTCTCTCCAAGAACTGCATGATGAGAAAACTGGTCAATGACATCTATCACAGCCCCAAAAACTTTCGTAGACTTCCTGGCTAACCCTTTTATTTGGTTGCTATCATACGGTTCTTTGCCTAATGCCTTTTGATAGGTCACATACTGTTTCAACACACCATGTTCCTCCCAGAAAGCTTTCCACCATTTCTCTTCAGACGATGTTGTCATAATCGTTCTAGCAAATGTAAAGGGTATATTCCCAGAAAAAATAGCCTGACGAGAAACCGATGTTAACGTTGGGACCCAAGCAAAAATCCCATTCTCCTCAAAATTAAATCCCTTTTTTTGTAAATAATCGCGAACTATGATCCACTGAGGGTAGCTCATACCATCCATTACAAGTAGGGCAACCTTTTCATTAACCTGTTTCTGCTTATTCATTACATGTGGAACATGATGCACAAGCTTCGGTAAGGGATAAGGGGGTAAACTTGTTAACGAGTGATAGTGATGGAGCATCCACTCTTGAAATGATTGATTGACCCGTTGAATTAAATCATCAACATTCTGATTCAGCTTGGTTGCCACATGTTTTAATTGTGAAATATATTCTATAATGATTAGCCAATCTTTATATCTTTTTGTATTTGGTAGCCTTGTTGTTATTTCCTCATATAAGTGATTCATTTGCCTTCTAAGCTCTTCTGCTGAGTCAGTATCCGTTACCCCTATTCGCATCCATTCTGGCAGGTAAGTTGTGTCGACCCCTGTTACCCTTTCTAAAGTACCTTCTAAAAACAAATCACTCATCATACGGCGAACATCCCCATTAGCCAATGGGTTACTATATTCTACCGCCGAAGAATCATTGATTTGTCCTTCCTTATGGTTTAGAACATCCTTGACAAATGCTTTCCACTTTTCCTCTAAATAACGATAGAAGACGGTACTTGAGTAAATAATTTTCTTTAATGGTATTTCTCTGAAGGCAAGTACCTTATGCCACTCTTTACAAAGAAATTTCTTCATACGATCTGGTATTTCTCGCTCTTGATAATGGAGGGAAAGTAATGCTTTGTATAAACCAACCTCACTATCAATAATGTCATACGGTACTTTATAAAGATTCCTTAAGATATAATCTAACGTTTCATATTCAGATGACAACCCCCTGTAGCGATGATGAAGGTGATCCAATTCATCAAAATCTTCTCTCTCCATCGCTCTTATGGCTTTAGCTGAAAATTTAGGATAAATGGTTTGTATATCAATTTTGATTTTTAATGCCTTACTAGAAAATTCATAGGGAAAGTAGATGTCTTCATTAGCAAATACAAGTAATTTATAATCTTTATCACGATATTTTTGTTCATAGAGATAACGAAAGCTGATACTATCTTCATATCGTAAAACTTCATATCCCTGTACGATAATGTCACGGAGAACTTGTTCTTCATTCAGTAAGGAATCATGATCAATTACAAAAATGAAGGAACTGTTCTGATTTTTAAACTTGTTAATGATTATATCACGCCAATTAAACATCCTCTTTCCTCCTATAATCCTAAACGCATTCTGGTGTTTTCATAAAACATTAGCAATTTGTCATCTTCTAGGATTACTTTTTCTGGGATACGTTCGCCAACTTTAATGATCTTCTCAAAATCCTTGTCACTATAAGCCTTCTTGAAACCAGCTCGAATGGCCTCAGTACGGAAGTTTCTTAACTTCCTCTTATGTCCATCTAATTCATTTAGGTACCCCTCAAATTCTCTTAACAATGTTCTCTCACGTAATTTTTCCAAATCAGCTTGTTGATTAGGGTCTGGAACATACCAACGATACATTGCTTTTTCAACAACCTTAGGATTATTTGAATTTAGGCCCCGTATATCCTTATAATTCTTTCTTAGCTTCGTAAGGATTTGATTTGGAACGGGTTCATCTCCTTCATATTTTAAGAAGTTTTCCTCTAGTAGATTATCCAGTTCTGGTAATTTTTCATGTTTAGCAATATGCTGTAGTTCTTTCATAAAGCCCGGATGAATATCTTGCCGAGTTTGTGGCTTTTTTGTTAACTGCTGTCGTATCCACTCAATAGCACTATTTTCATCAGAAACAAACAGACTTTGCTGAGTAAAATCTTTAACTAAAGTTCGCTTTTTATCATATTCTGCAACTTGATTTTCTAAAAAAACCATACCATCTCGCATAGGGAAGCGTTCTGATACCCCCGTCTGAAACTCCGCAGACGATATAGGAACGGGTAGACCGTTTTGAACATGATAAGCAACCATTCGGTCGAAAAGTATGCGTGGAGTTCTTTCAGGTATACCTTCTGCTTCCCCTTTATTTCCTAAAAACTTGGGTAATTGTCCTAAATGTTGAGTCACAAAACTCCAAGCAGATTTTTTAGTGTTTTGGTTTTGTTTAATCTTTTTAATGCTTGCTCGTTTAGGTTTGTAAGCAGAAATCACCAAGTCTTGCTTTACAGCAATGGTGGACATTACTGCTTTATAACTTCCTTGTTTTTTATCTAAAGCTGACACATTCGCGATTACAAATCCTGCTTTTTGTATAGATTCTTGAATTACATTCCAAACGCTTGCCTGTGAATTACTAAAAACAACAGTCATCCACCTTCCAGGCTTCAATATTCTGTATAATTCTTTAAATGAATTAGTCATTAACTCTAAATAATCATCAAGTTCCTTTGATTGTGATTTATTAACAATAGCTTCGGATGATATATTTGTATAAATTTTTAACCAAGACTCCCACAAGGAGTTTAATTCTGAATACATTAGATTCGAACCAAATGGTGGATCAATAAATAAATAATCTACAAATTCACTCCCAATATTACTAATGTTAGTTGCAGAACCACAATTCACCACAGCTTTAGACTCCTTACTAAGTTTCTTATACATTGAAGAAATTTGTTTTATTTTCCCTCGAAAAGCATTAAATACATTTGTTTCCACAAATAATGAAGAAACATATAAAGTACCACTTAAAGGCACGTTTCCCGAACGTTTAAACTTATATCGAGCAGTCTTAGCTAAATTTACTATTGTGCTAGTAAATAAAAATTTCAACTCATTATTATTGCATTTTTCAAACACCTTTGCTAAAGGTATTAAATTTCTTTTGGTGTAAAAATGGTGTATCCTTTTAATACCTTGATGGTAACCAGCTCTCCAAGTATCTCCCCATTTTTCACCTTTATTCATAATTAAATTAGTTGGAAACCAACCATCTATTTGTGTTTTATTAATTTTTTTCATTACTTTTATATCATTTTTATCTGGCTTTTTTTCATATCTTTTTTTTCCGACAGTATAATTTATTAATACTTCTTTATATTTGGGCTGAGTGATTATTTCTTTTGTAAATTCATCGACATTTGTTTCAAGAGCTCTTTCCATATCTCTTTTTGAAAGGTCTACTCCACAATTATCACATTTAAATATTTTTAATACTTTATTATGAGTTGAATCTACTGCATTCTCCCAAAAAACAATTTCAGACGAACAATTAGGGCAAATAAATACATCACTTAATATTATATAGTTTATTTTCCCTTTTATTGGAGAGCCTTTTTCAAAGATTTTATTTCCATTATTATCAGTATGAAGAGTTTCATATAACCAGCCTAATTCTTTCTCACATGCATCTATAATGTTATTAGCCATATGAATAAAATTCTCAGGAGTTATATAGTTATTATATGAATTTGAGATAGAAGAAGATATTGGTGATAAATCATTCAATATTACATTTCTTTTTCCAAGCCTACTAAATATATTACCTTCTTCATTAAATACTTTTTTATCTTTTACTTTATAACCTAAACTTTTAATCGGCTCTATTTCAGCACACATGTTTGAAGCAACACCTGTCATACCAGTTCCAGAAAAAACATCTAATACGATATCACCAGGATCTGTGTAATGCAATAAGTATCTCATAATAGCTTTATAGGGAACTTTAGTATGATAACTATGGGCGTTATAAATAGGATCATTTTTACCTTCACTAACATCAGCAGTAAAAGGCTCCCTATGATATTCCTCATCTAATTCTCTATCAAACTTTTTAACCTTTTCTTTTTCCCATTCCTCAATAAATTCATTTATCCACGGATTCGGACAAGCCGTATAATATGGCGGATCTGACAAGGCAATAATATCATCGTCTTCTCCAATTGGGAATCCTTCTATTTTCTTTAATTCTGGAAGTTTCTTTCTTAGTTCTTCACGAAAGTAATCTCTTCTTTCCTCATCATTTTTAAACGTCATGCCCAAGCAGACAACGGGTTCGTTGTCTGCTTGTGGTTTTTCTCTATCAAATGATAGCTGTGTGCTCTCTTTTTCCATATTTGTAACCTCCCGTTACTTTTTAACTGTAAATCGAACACGATTTTCATCATTATTTCCTATCATTGCTCGTAATAGTTTATCGAAGTTTTGTTTAGCTTCTTGAACGGTAATTGGATTACCATTACCCACAACATCCAGTAATTGTTCAATGGCTATCGTTTCTTGGTGAATACCTTTTAAGACTAGATTAATCACATTTAACAGATCAATTGAAATCGGTAAATCAAATTCCTGTTTGGCTATAAATGATTCAATAATCTCTTTTTGTGTGGAATCTAGTAATTCGATACTTTCCTTTACAACTGGATCATTAAAGTTTGTAAGCAGTGTATCCGTCCATGTTGAAAGAATTGTGTCTAAATCTTCATCCAATTCCTTTAATGATACTTTTTCTATAGTTGATTCTTCCCTTGGATTAAAGTGGCAATTGACACACTCTGGTCGATGTTCCAACTTTTCGGCCGTCAAGTGGTAACAATCCTTTAATGACTTTATCTTTTCTTTCCATTGTACAAATACATTACTATCTTTAAATAGATCGAGTCGGGTTGATAATAATTGGACGGCATCGCAACGTTCGTCTTGCATTAAATTAGCTTTTTCCCTAGCTTCTGTTGCATTTAAACGGCTTCGTTGATGTAAATCAAGATAAAGACCAATATACTCTTTCTTTAGTTGTTCTAATTCAACTATTTCCTGGGAACAATTTTCATCCTTTTTTAAAGCAAGTGTTAAATTATCTAATGCAACCTCTACATTGTCTGACCATTCTTGACTTGGTGAAACAATATACCGGGCATTCGTTAAATAATCAGCAATTTTTGTGTACTCAATCAATCGTTCTTGTAGATTTTCTAATCTATCCAACAGTTCTAAGTGTTCTTTTTCCTGTTCAATTCGTTCCACATCATATTTTAAATTAACCATTTTTGCTCTTGTATTATAAATTTGTAAACCTTGAAGAAATTCATTTAGACTGTTTAGCTTAATTGTCAGGTCTTCTATTTCGTCAGCCTGGAAAAATGGTCCATCCCACTTTTGAAATCTATCTCTGACATTGGCTATCATTTCAACAGTACGATTCGTTTGTTCTTTCGCTCTAGCGATCATTTGTCGAATCGCTAGATCGACAGAATCCGGATCGGAAAAGTCAACCTTGAGAGTATCAAACATGTCTACCAATGCTTGAATTGCAGGAATTGGTAGACCACTTGGTTTTTTAATATGTGTAAAATAAGTAATATCCCTAATGGGTAATTGTATAAAATCAGAGAAATTCATAGCTTCGTATGTCGTACCACCGATTGTAACAACAATCTCACCGCTTTGGATTAATGCACCAAGAATAACAACAAGTAACTCCGGTTCTAAGTCAAACTGTTTTGTTAATCGCTTATCTTCTGTCCCCTGCACTGTATGAATAACTTCAATTAATTCATGATTGTTAATTACTTGATTACCTTTATCTTTTAATAAATCAATAATCCATCTTGCATAGCCAGAATTTCTTGTTGTTAGGTTGCCAGAAGAATCCAAAAGAATCAGTCCATCAAGAATTGCTTCTCCAGAACGAGTTCTGTTACCATTCAAGTAATCCAATGCGTCTTTAACATAGGTATGCATATTTTCTTTCGTTAAGAAAGATCCTTCAATCTTTTTAAATGACGGATAATCAGCATATTTCACTTCAAACCATTGGGAAAGTAAGTCTTGAGAAACGGAATCAATTATATCCACCAATGTATCGGGATTTGATGGAAGAAATAGGCCATGATTAAGAACACTTGCCGTCTTACCTTTATAAACCACTTCATAGGCATCAACGAAGTTATCTTTCACCCATTTCACTAGATCTTTTTGGTACTTATCTACTTTGGGCTTATACAATTTTTTGTTTGTATTTGTTTCGTTAAACATGACATTGGCCCCACCATAGAGCCGAAGAAGCTTAATAAATTCATCGTTTTTCTTATTTAACCGAAAAAATACTTCATCCTCTTTTTCCTCATCCTTAAACTTAGGTTCCATAAACGGTTGAAGCATATAAATGTAAAAGTCACGTTCTGGTTGGGCAGTAGATCGTTCATTAGGAGCACCAAAAAATAGATACCCTTGACGCTTCACTCTTCTGGCCATCCATGGAATTTCATGAAGCCAAATTTTATAGCCCTGAACGTATGTATTGTCCGAGACCTCAGTGGCTTTCTTTAAAACAGCAAAGTAGTAACTGTCCAGCTGATCTTCACTAAGCATTTCGCCTCGCTGGCTAATTAACTCATCTACAGGTACAGCTTCGTCAATATTGATATAATACTGGCCATTTTCATCATTTAAAGAGATATACTGGAAGCTTGCAGCACTTCTTAGATCTTTCATTGCTGCATCAATCGTATCTCTTAAAAAACTTGCTACATCATCATCTAAATCCAAAAGTGTTGGATTACTAATGAAAAGTTTATCTCTAAATGTTTCAGAGTCTATTCCAATCGGCGTATTCAAATCCTCAGTTGTTAACCGGAAAACAGCTAGGGCATTAACAGATCTCTCTGCTATCTGTTTATATGGACGTTTTACGCTTGTTTGAATGATTCCTTTTAATGTGTCAACTTTTTTCATAACCGTCTTTACTCGCTCATTAGTCCGCAAAGAGGAATCTTCAATAATGTAGTGCCAATAGTTATCAAATGACAGTATACCAGTGGCTTCCTCTGGTACTTCTTGCCCTATTAATTTTTTTATTTCATCACTTATTGTTTTCAAAGCAACACGTTGTTCGGCAATGTTCACTCGCTCAAACATCTCCAAATAACTTGGATGAATCGGGTACATATTTACATAGGTTTCTATTTCTTCTGCTAAACCATGATACATCATCGTAAATTTATTTAAATGCTCTCTAATTAAGGCTTTTTGCTCGTCATTTTTCTTTAGTAATCGCTCAGATACGACATAGGCAATATCCTCACGAATAATTCGGCTTTCTTTAAATCTTTCTTTTACACGCCGTAAAGAATCTGCTACAAATTGGAAATGTGGATTATCAAAGAGCATTTCCTGAACACCTGAAATAAACCGGAAACGGGAGTTACTGCATACTTCCCCTACTTCTCTTAAGAAACCTAAATCTAACGTTAATTCCTGTTCATTCCTGCTACGTAAATAATCTAACAATTCATCAATCACAAGTAGAAGACCCTGGTCGGGGTACTGTTCATGGAAAAGGTCCATCATTTCGTACAACATATCTTTATTATTTGTTACTTCATCGGCAGGAGGAAATGTATAACTAATTCCTAATTCATCTAGTCCCTTTTCCAGGTGTTGACAAATGATATCACGTAAAGACATCGTTACAGCACCAAATTCTGCACGAATAACTTTAAACTTCCCTTCAATTTCTTTAGCCTTTTCTGAAACCCTTTCATTACGAAGATATGCACTAGATCCAGGTATTTCCGCTATGGTAGAAACCACACTCATAAGATGGGATTTTCCGGAGCCATAGTTTCCTACTACTAAGATCCCTCGGTTATCTACCATATGATCAAATTGGAGATTTTCAAATATATCATCTGTTAGTTTTTCTGCCATATGTTCAGATATTACATAAGTTTTCAACAAGGATATTGCTCTATCTTTGTCATCTGCTTCACGCAACTGAATGACTGATTCAATTGGTTCAAAAGAAATTAAATCTTGATACCGTAGCATCATATTTCCCCCCTGTAGTTACTTTATAAATATTTCTCCTTCAAATTTATCACTTAAGAAATATTCTGGGTGGCCGTATTCAGCATAAGATAACTGATTATTTTCATACTTACCTGGCCACTCCACAATTAGTTGATAATGTTTGCTTAACTGTTCAAACAATTTAACTGGATTTATTTTTAATTGACTATCAAACAAAATATCTATATGTTGTAAAATGTATGTATCATCTTGATCGTCCAATGCTTCTACTAAGATGTCATTCACATACATTGGGTACTTCTGTCTTGGAATGCCTAATAGTTTTTCACTGACAATCTTATTCACATTCACTTTTGTAAAACTCTCTAAAAAGGGAATGGTTGATTGAAATTGGGCATTTCGATCAACCAAATAGATTAGTTTATGATACCAGTTATTCATATCTTGTATATTTTCCTTCAAATAATAAATGTCCATACTAACAACACCTTTTTATTGTTGGATAATACTAACATTTTCCTTAAATTCATAAAAGCCTTCAATATTAACCTAATTTTAATATAATTTACAAGTTTTCACAAACATAGAGATAGCCCCCATTGTCCCTTTAGGTAGGTGGCAACAGACCCGGTTTTTGAGATTATACTTCATAGTAACCGAAATTTTCTCGGGGACTGATAGTTAATAGTAGTCACCAATCCTACATCATTTGTTGTCGTTTGATACTAAACTCCCATTCCAAACAATTAGGATCATATGAACAATACATCGAAATCGGTATAAATTAGAGCACCATGCACATTACCTTCACTATATTCTCTTAATTCGGTAGTAGCATAGTCTGAATAAGTAGCAAGCTCTTTTATCATAGCATAGATGGATGATAATCCTATTACCTTTACAAATTATACGTCAGATACTAATTGAACAAATAATCATAGGGGTTAATCTTGAATTGTCCATATTCTTCTTTAGACATGACAATATCAACAATAACATGACCGATAACGAGGGGATTTAAATTATTTTAGACTTCAACAAGTTCTATTTCCATCCAATAAACTATTCAATTCTTCATAAAAACTTAAATGATATCTGGCATATTATCTAATCCCCCAAATCTTTCTTCGTCAATTCGTCTAACTTTAATACCTTTTGGGACAGTCTACCTTTTTCTTTAATAATCCAACAGCCCTTCAACAAATACGATATTTTTATGCTCATTCAAATACTGTTTAAGTAAGTGCCATTCGTTAGTTTTAGTGTTCTAGTTCTTAGTAAAAACTTCTTTAAAAGTAAAAAATAATTACTTGTAAAATTTCACTCTATTAATTAAGTCTTTTGACTATATCTTTCATCATATCAAACAACGATCAAACTAGTATTTATCTAACCAATTTATCAAAAATAATCAAATTTTGGCTGAAGTAATAAAATCCCGACTTCATAAGAAATTATAGAGAGGGTCTATGTCAAAGGGACGATATCTGTTCATATAAATAATTGGAATCTGTCCTACGTTATTTCGTCGTCATTTCTAGTTCCATTATTTAAGATTTAATAATTAAGGGACTATTGATCTAGATAAAAATAGTTATTGTTGATATAATTATATTAAGTTAAGGATATTGCTTGGTTTATGAGGTGACACAGTGAATAAAGTTAAAGACATTTTAGATATACCAACCTACTATGATAATTTTAAAAATGAAATTGCAAGTGAAAACATACATCTGTTATTAAATTCAAGTCCGCTAGAGTATATGCGCACATTGTTTATTAAAGATAACAAATTGTTCTATAACCTTCGTGATGAACTCATTCTTCGTGGCTTTGGTTTTAAAAAAGAATATCAAAACAATTATTTATTAGGAAGAGAGTATGAGATTCATTCCATATTAATTAAACTAGAAGATACGCATGCCTTTAAAAAACTTGATTTTGCAATGTTTGGTGCATCCAACTTTATTGAACGTTTTAATGTACAATCTGACTTGTTTTTTCATAACGTGCCATGGGAAGGTATTCTTCACTTTCTTCCAAATGCATCCTCCGATTACTTAAAAAAGGAGTTTGAGAAAGAAGGATTTTCTTTTACCTCGATTGAAAAAGGTGGAGCCATTCCATTTGTTGATACAAGTAGCTATAGCATGAAAAAAAAAGGAAACTCTTTGGTTAAAGAGTCTAAATCACAAAACGATTTATATGACTACAATAAATTTGATTTACCGCTGGAACATTACTATGAAGGGAATCTATTTCAGCATTTTAGAAATTACTGTCATAAAAATAACTTGAAAAAGTTTTCTGATTTAACCCTTGACAGAGTCAATGAATACGAGCATATAAAATTCACTAGAAGAGAAACTGCCAAACTCGTAAAGGAAATCTATCATGAAATACACAAAAAATATAATCCCCTTCCCTATGACGTCAGTGATTCTTTACATTTGTTGTATAAGAACCGCTTCAAGAAAATGTGTAAACTAATAAATGTCGATTATCTGGATATATTAAATGAGTTTTATAATAGTGATAACATGTATGAAAATAATTTCCCTGTAGAAAAAATACAAGATCTTATTGACTATGCAAACAATAACATTAAGCGAATTTATCAAGAGAAACAAGAAAAAAAGAAGCAGGAAGAGCTTATTTATTTAGTAGACGAAATAAACAATCATCCAAAATTTAAATATCTATTAAGTTCGAATATACAAGAATTATCCGATATATTTTCAATCACTAATGAAGACCTTCCTGGTAGGGATTTGTATTTATACGAGATTTCAGATAAAGATAACATGATCTATCTTCCCTTCTTGCGGAAAATACTGAAGGCGATGAATACCTTAATCGAACTGAAGGATTTGATTTCCAATGTATCAGAAATACTCGAGCCAAGGGAAAAGCAAGTAATTAAACAAAGAGAATACATGACTCTTCAAGAAGTGGGCGATAATTTGGGCGTCACCCGAGAGAGAGTTCGTCAAATTGAAGGAAAAGCAATTAAACAAATTAAATACTATAGAAATGAATCCAAGTTTGAACTTTATTTTAAGTTCTATACAGAGCATTCAAAGGTGGTCAGTCTGGAGGATTTTTGTGATGCTTATCATATTGATGATTTATTCGGTAAAGTAATCATTAAAAAATTCCTTAGCGAAACAAATGCTATTCATTATATTAACAGTATTGACCGATATATAAATAAGAAAGATTATGACCTGATTGTTGAACCATTGAATAAAATTGATTTTAGCGATCCCATTATTGAAGTAAATAAGTTAAAACAAATTACACCTGGTGAAGTTATTAGTGAGCTCCAGGAATTTATGGATATTATGATTAAAGCTAAAGGTTATTTACGAGTTAATAATATCTATGTAAGAAAAAACATTACTATCAAAGATAGAGTCAATTATTTATTTGAACATCTTATTACTGAGCCATTACATATGAATGATGAGGGCTATGCTTATTTTAGTGAATTAATGACAAGCACATTCGGTGTTCCTTATAACAGTTCTAAGAGATCTGCTACAGCACGAATAGCCGCTGGAGATAATGTCATACTCGTTGATGCCAGTACATTCTTTAAGCATGAGGATGAAAAAATCACTGAATCATTTTTAGTTCAATTAGAACAAACGATTGACGAAATACTTAGTACCCATCCTTATGCGGACCCCAGAAATATCTTTGATGAAGAACGTGAACTTATTGAATCCGCTTCGATATACTCACCGGTCCACCTCTATAGCGTCATTCAAATTTACTTTGAAGATAAATACGAAAGTGGTTACGGTAATACATTATATATTTATAAATCAAATACAGATGCATTAGATGCTGAGTCCATATTATTAAATTACCTTAAAAAAAATGGACATGAAGTACCATTTAACAAGGTACTGGCTGATTTAAACTGGAAATCCCTTAAGTTGGATCAGTTAATGAGCCGCATTGATTCAGTTGTTACCATAAAAGATAAATATATAAAAACAATAGAATCCTTCCAATTTACGGATGGAGAAATCAACGAATTGATACAGATCGCTAATCAGGAGCTTCAAAAGGGTTATGTATTTACTGAAGATTTAGCTTTTGATCTGATCTATAACGAAAAATTAAAAGCACTATTAGATCGTGTGAATTTAACGGATATCACAACACTATCCTCCATTATTAAGTGGTTACACAAAGATGTTATTGGATATTCAAGAATGCTCTACAGGCCTACAAGTGCCATAAAGTCCCTTGAACAAGTAATCGCTCAGGAATTTCCAACCCTTTTATCTAGAGCAGACTTACTAGAGTTTGCCAAAGAGAAAGGATATAGTGAGCAAAAGCTAGCAACTTTAGCATTTAATATTGTTGAAGATGAACTCTTTTATCCGTATACGAGTACGCAATTTATAAATGCGAACTTAATTAGTTTTGATGAAAGTGTAAAGAACAGTTTAAGAAATTTTTTAACCAAGAAATTTGCCAATACTACTTATCAATCTGTATTTTCTATGTTTGGCTATTCACAAGTACTAGCTCCTATTTCTAAGTATGAATGGACAGAGTGGCTAATTTATCATTTTGCCGAGAAAGTTGGTTACCGTAAATTAACAGTAAATAACCAAGACTATCGATACAATAAGCTACTACTAGTTAAAGAAAATAGCGATCTCTTTACGTTGGAGGAACTAGTATACTATATCGTTAAAACAGAATATAATGGCCGAGAACATGAAGAGGATCTATCAAAATATCTAGCATTTAAAAATGTTATTTATAATCCCAGAAGGCTAAGTAATGATATCTATAATAGCAAGTACTTTAAGTTTGATAGCTTTGGTTTTTTTCAGTTGAGGTGAATAGGATGAGTTTAAAGGATATACCATTTCAGTATAAATACCGATCCAATCAAGATAAATTATATAAAGATTTTTATCATCCCTGTCTCTTAGAAAGTGTTAGGTATGATCGCGCCGCAGGATATTTTTCAAGTCATAGTTTAAAACTTTTAGCACGTGGACTCGAGTATTTTTTGTTTAACAATGGAAAAATTAGGATTGTTGCTAATCCATTACTTTCTAAAGAGGATATTGAAACGATTGATAAAGGATATAAAGCAAAAACAAAAATTATAGAACAGGCGTTATTAAAAGAACTAGAGTTAACAGCAGAGAATATAGAAGACGAAACATTAAGTGTGCTTGCGTGGCTTATTTACAATGATCAATTGGAGATAAAAATTGCAGCTACGGATAACAATTCCGTTTATCATGAAAAATTTGGCATTTTTACAGATGAGGAAGGGAATAGCATTTCATTCTCAGGCTCAGCTAATGAAACACTTGGAGGTATTGTAAGTAACTTTGAAAAACTCGATGTTTATTTTAATGAGAATGATGCTGTGAGAATACAGGATGCAAAAAATGACTTTGAAATGCTTTGGCAAAATAATACTGAAGGACTTACCGTTATTGATATACCAGAATCCGTACGAAAGAAAGTTTTAGAAAAAAGAAAAGACATGCCATCGAAGAAAAACGTTCATCTGGACCATATCGAACCCAGAGAATATCAGCAAAGAGCAATCAACGCAATCAAGAAGAATAACTGGCAGGGAATCCTTGAAATGGCAACTGGCACTGGAAAGACAATCACAAGCCTACTCGCGGCAAGTGAATTTCAAAAAATAAAAGGAAAAACGTTCTTGGTCATTTACGCTCCTTTTACTCATTTAGTTGACCAGTGGAAACTTGAATGCGAGAAGTTTGGTTTCGACTATATTACATTATGCTATGGCTCTAAAAAAGCTTGGCTAGCTCAGCTGGAGGATGAGGTACGTAACTATAACATCGGTTTAATTGACACCCATATTGTTATTACGACGTATAAGACAGCGGCGACACCACATTTTAACAAACAAATAAGAAAGATCTCATCTCATTCTTTTTTAATTGCAGATGAATGTCATTACATAGGATCAAGAGCTTTTAGAAAACTCCAATTTGATAACTATACTGCGAGAATTGGATTGTCTGCAACACCAGATCGCTGGTGGGATGAAGCCGGAACTAAATTCTTAAAAGGTATTTTCGGTCAAGTCGTTTATACGTATTCATTAGAGGAAGCAATAGATCATGATAAGCTCACACCATATACCTATCATCCATATATCATTTCATTAACCGATGAAGAGCTTCAGAAATACAAAAAAATTACTAGACAAATTATTCGTCAATATAATCAAAAAGATAAAAACAGTGAAGCAATTGAAAGACTAAATAGAAAAAGAGCTCTAATTATAGCAAAATCGGAAGGTAAGATACCTAAGCTTCTCTCTATATTAAAGAAAAAGAATATTAAAGACATCAACCATACATTAGTTTACTGTGCAGAAAGACAGGTTGACATCATTACAAAAAAACTTAGTAATCTTGGATTGCGCGTACACAAATTTGATTCAACCGTTAATAACAAAGATCGAAAAAAAGTTCTACATGCGTTTAGTCAAGGAGATGTTCAAGTATTAGTTGCTATTAAATGTTTGGATGAAGGGGTCGACGTCCCTAGTACAAGGGTAGCCTACTTTTTAGCAAGTACATCTAATCCTAGAGAATTTGTACAGCGGCGGGGTAGAATCTTACGAAAAGCTAGAAATAAAACGATTGCCGAGATTCATGACTTTATCGTTCTAGCAGAGGAAATGGATGCCGATACGTTTACGATGATTGCTAAAAAGGAACTTCCTCGATTTGCTGAATTCAGTAGTGCAGCAATTAATCAAAACAATGCTAAAATGCAAATTTTTGATTCACTTGATCCTTATAATTTGAATTACTTAATGGACAAGAGACCTTGGGATGTATATAAAGAAATGCAGGAGGAATACGAAAATGAGCTACTTGAACAGAGAATTACAGAATAGGCTAGAACAGCTTGCCAAACTAAATAAAGATATACTAACACAGTTTTTAATTGATATAGGGGATGCAAATGTGGATTCAGAAAAGCAGGATGCTGTGACAAGATTAAGATCGAGAATAAGAGAATATGTGTCACAGGAGGAAAACAAATGAAACTATTATCTTTGAAAATGGAAAACTTTAGACAATATTATGGTGAACAAACTATAGACTTTGCCGCTGGGGACAATAACATAACGATTATATTTGGTGAAAATGGAAAAGGTAAAACAGGTATTTTTAGAGCATTAATGTTTGCCTTATACAATGCTACTCATATCGAACAAGATAACCCTACTGAAAAAATACATCTCGTTAATATGCGATTATTAGATGAAAAAAATGGGGCTATTTGTAAAGCGAGCGTCACGGTACAGTTTGAACACAAAGGGAAAAAGTATGAAATCACCCGAAACGTTGCGGCTGGTAAAAGAAATAATACCATCCAAGAAAGAGATGGAACCGTGGAATTATATGAAATTGATGAGTATGGAAATTATTCTCCAGAGGCAGTTACAGATAAGCTTGCTGTAAAAAGTATCATGAATCAAATTTTAGATGAAGATATTAAAGATTTCTTCTTATTTGATGGAGAGAAAATTGACACACTTGCCAAAACAACTGCAGAAGTAAAAAAAGAAGTAAAAACGGCCATATTTAATCTTTTACAAATAGACAATCTAGAAGACGCAAAAAGATTATTAACCAATCTGAAAAGCTCTGAACAGCGTAATGTTGTCAAGCAAACAACCAATGTAAACGTGCAACGTAAGCAAGAGGAAATTGACCAAGTTAAAGAGGGAATCAACCAGCAAAAGCTCATTTTAGCCGAGCATGAAAAGGAAGCACTAGCATGTGAAGAACTCATTCAAAAAATTGAGCTACAGCTATCTCAAAATAAAGATATCGCACTCATACAGGAAAAACTAAAATTTCAAATGGATACAAAAGCAATAAAAGAAGAATATTTAATGAAGCTGAAAAGTGATATTGTTAAAGAGGTATTTATTGCGATGCCTTTTTTATTATTAAATAATATATTCCATAATATTACAAACTATTTAGAAGGAACCATCGCTGATAATGAAAGTAACATACCACTAGAAGTAATCGAGGAGTCGATTCGCAAAGAAAAGTGTTTATGTTGTAATAACGATTTAGAAGTACATCAAGCAAATATGGAGTTTCTAAAATTATTGAAACAGAATTATAAGCGGTCACAATCCAATGCCCAATCCAGGTCTATCTTGCATATGATTAACAAGAATCGCGATCTCTTTGATGAGAGTAAGTCAGATATCATCGAAACATTAAAAGAATTTGACCAAAAGAGTCGAGAATTGCGGGATATTGAGCAGCAAATTATTCATATTAACAATGAATACGGAACAAAAGCACAAGAACAATTAAATCTTGATCAAACAAATGAATCATTAGACAGGCAAAAAGGTCAATTAAACAGCATTAATCAAAAGATCGGTGTAGTCAAAGCACGCCTTGATGATTTGCAGAAGCAAAAAAATGAATTACAGGATGATTTCGATCAAATTATCAAAGAAAACAAGAATAATCAATTTGAACAAAAAGTGATTAATATTATCCATTCTCTATTAGATGATACAACGACCATAGCTCAAGAATTCAGCAATGAAATGAGATATAAATTAAGGGATACTACAACTTCTATCTTTGAGGCTTTAATCGATCAAAAAGACGCGAACTTGATTAAGAAAATCAATATCAATGAACGATTTGAACTGGAAATCTTCAGCCATGATGATATCGAGATTACTCAAGATATCTCACAAGGCCAGCGGCAAATCGTTGCTCTTGCTTTTATTACAGCTTTAGCCCAGATTGCTGCTGGAGATAATGAAAAAATTGCATTCCCATTATTTATGGACTCACCATTTAATCGGTTAAGCGGTATCAATAGGGATCAACTAATTGTAAACATACCAGACCTAACCTCACAATGGATCCTATTATTAACAGATACTGAATTAACATCTAGTGAGGAACAAGTATTTAAAAAAGAAAAACGGCTAGGTAAATGGTATCGTATCAACCAAGTAGATACCTTCCATTCAAAAATAGAAGAGGTTTCTATATTCGATTCTATTACTACTAGGGGGATATAATAATGAGTTTTTTTCAAGAACCAGGAATGCTAATTTATGCTAGCGAAAAGTATGATGACATCTATATTAGAATAAATAAAGAATTTAAAATTAATTATAAAAACATATTTCTTTTAGCCGCTTCTTTAGGTGCCCGTAAAGGAGTTAAACTTCCGCTTGAAAAAAGAGGAAGAGAGTTTCGTGCAAGCTATTTAAGTGAAGAGGAAGAAGACCTGGCGTATGCAATCGTCCTTAATGATGAAGATATTGGGAAGAACATTAAGATATTTGATGACCCCGAATTTCGCTTTAAAGGTCGTAAAGTTTTGCAAGAATACGCGGAAGGCGGTATGAGTGTCATCGTAGAGAATGTATTTAAAGAAAAATGGAACGGCATAAAATTAGATTCTCGTTATGATAATTATGGCGTAGATATCATGAAGTATTTATTAGCGGAATTAAATCAAGTACCGTTTTAAGATTTAAGGGGTGCTAGGCACCCCTTTATCATCTTGATGATTTATACCGTTTATAGATTTCATTTTCTAAACAAGTTAGAAGTGCAACTTGTGCAGACAATGCATAGATGGAGAACTTCTTTGGGATTCTCATACAAGAAATGTATTATGGACAAAAGCTAATGACATACGCAGAATTAAAACATGAAATTGAGAAATACATTGATTACTATAATAATAAACGTATAAAAACAAAATTGGCCGGTTTAAGTCCAGTGCAATACCGAACTCAAACCAGCTAAACAGCTGCATAATTAAAACTCTAAATTTGTGGGGTCACCACCACACACGATAGAAAAGAGGGGTATTGAATTTCATAATCACATTCTATTTTATTTTAAATTCCTCTACAATATAACATCCGGTGTTTCTGGGATGATCTGTCCGCCGTCGATCACGAGGGATTGGC
>Ga0079226_10000895_pt1 | contig 22184 bp, 20 predicted proteins | sample Poulit2014_FD_76345 | JGI IMG/M metagenome (GOLD analysis project Ga0079226, IMG submission 76345) | Agricultural soil microbial communities from Georgia to study Nitrogen management - Poultry litter 2014 | ecosystem: Environmental > Terrestrial > Soil > Agricultural land | place: USA: Georgia... | reverse complement strand
GAGAATTCTTTTCCTCCTAATCGGAAAAACTACAAATCAACATCTTCAATATTTAACAGATGAATATACTAAGCGTTTACAACATTATATTAAGTTTGAAATACAAGTAATCCCTGAATTAAAAATCAGGAAAAATCTTTCTCAAGAAGAACAAAAATCAAGAGAAGCAAAAGAAATTTTAAAAAGAATTCAACCTTCTGACGAAGTGATTCTTTTAGATGAAAAAGGAAAAAATTTCTCTTCTATAGATTTTTCGAAATGGTTGCAAAAACAAATGAATTCTGGTAAAAAACAATTGGTTTTTGTCGTAGGTGGACCTTTTGGATTTTCAAAAGAAATTTACCAAAGAAGTAATCAAAAAATAAGTTTGTCAAAAATGACTTTTTCTCATGAAATGATTCGTCCATTTTTTGTTGAACAGCTTTACAGAGGATTTACCATTCTTAGAAATGAATCTTATCATCATGAATGATTTTATTTCTTCAACTTATTATTATTCAATTTCTTATCAATATTTTAAAGTAAAAGTCGTAAGTTTATTTTTAAATCTCAACAAATGAAAAACATCCCTCTTCATTTTGAGCAATCTGGAAATTTGATTTTAGGAGAAATCATCAACTTCTCTCCCACTTCTTTTAAAGTGAAAATTATTTACCCTTATTATGGAATTTTTCTCACTGCAAATCCTAAAATGTGTATGCTTTTTTCAGAAAAAACCATTAATAAATTAGGCATAAAAGTTTTAAAAAGATGTTATGCCTTAGGAAAAAACATCGATAAAAAAAGTAAAGATATTTACATAGATTTTTCTAAACTTCAACAAAAATTAAAAACTTTAAATTCTACAAATCCGCAACAGAAAAAAGATCTTTTACAAGATTTTCAGTTTTATTATCTTAATTTCCTTAAACCTATTCCTGAATTAAAGATTAATCCTTTACCAGATTTAATACAGTATTTAGAAAAATATCTTATTGAAAATCAAGACATTTCTTCTATAAATCCAAAAACAAGTTTTCATTTTTCTGAAGAAGAAATCAAGAAAATGCTTGAGAATTATATTTAAAAATAGAGTTTGTAATTTCAGAAAATGTTTCCTGAAAATTTGTAAATTCCACTTTTAAAAAAATCTTCATGAAATTAGTTTTTGCTACACATAATCTCAACAAAATCAAAGAAATAAAACCTTTACTTCCTGATTTTATTGAAATTTTATCTCTTTCTGACATCAAATGTTTTGAAGAAATTCCTGAAACCGCTGAAACCATTGCTGAAAATGCGTTTTTAAAAACTAAATATGTAAAAGAAAAATACGGATATAATTGTTTTGCAGATGATACTGGTTTAGAAGTTGATTTTCTCAATGGCGCTCCTGGTGTGCATTCTGCTCGTTATGCTGGAGAAAGCAAAAATGATGAAGAAAATGTTTCTAAGTTATTGATGAATTTGAAAAACAGCAAAAACAGAAATGCAAGATTTAAAACTGTTATCGCTTTAATATTAGGAGATGAACAAAAAAATTTCACAGGAATTTGTGAAGGAAAAATCTTAACTTCTGCTCGTGGAACAGCTGGCTTTGGATATGATCCTATTTTTCAACCTCAAGGAAAACAGCAAAGTTTTGCTGAAATGACAGCTGAAGAAAAAAATGAAATTTCTCATCGGGCGAAAGCTACACAACAATTAATTGAATATTTACAGCAAAATAAGTTAGTTTAATTCAAAATAAAACTTAATTTTTGTGGTTTAATAATAGATTCATTCTGTTTTTGGAAATTTTAATATAACGCCATTTACTGTTTTTATTTTATGAGATTAAATCTTTTTTTGGTTTTATTTTTGGTTTATGGATTTTCTTTTGGACAAGATTCTTATCCAAAAACATATTTTATAAATCCTTTAGAAATTCCTTTATCTCTCTCAGGAAATTTCGGAGAATTACGCGACAATCATTTTCATAGCGGATTGGATATCAGAACACAAGGCAGGAAAGGCTTAAAGGTTTTTGCCACAGCAGATGGATATATCAGCAGAATGAATATGGGTTTATATGGATATGGAAATGTGCTTTATATTCAACATCCCAACGGATTTTCTACTGTTTATGGACATTTAGATGAATTTGCGCCAAAAATTAGAAAACATATCAGAGAAAAACAATATCAACTTAAAAGAAATACTTTAGAATTATTTCCTAAAAAAGATGAAATTCCTGTCAAAAAAGGAGAATTAATTGCTTACAGCGGAAACAGCGGAGGTTCTGGAGGTCCGCATTTGCATTATGAAATCAGAGATGATCAACAACGTCCTTTAAATCCGCTTTTATTTGGAATTGAAGTCAAAGATACGCGTCCGCCAAAAATTGAAAAACTCAATGTTTATCCGCAAAATGAAAATTCTCACATCAATTCTTCAGCAAATCGACAAGAATTACATTTTACAAAAATTGATGAAAACACATATCAAACCAAGCCTATAGAAGCTTTTGGAAAAATCGGTTTTGGAATTGGTGCTACAGATTTTATGGATGGAGCTTCTTTTACTTATGGAATTTATAAAATCAATACTTATCTGAATAGAGAAAATCAATTATCTATTAAATTTGATAAATTTTCTTTTGCCAACACCAGATATATCAACAGATATATTGATTATGATTTTTATAAAGACAAAAAATATAGAGTTCAAAAACTTTTTATTGAACCCAATAATTTTGTGGATATGCAAATTGATGCGCCACAAAATGGATTTATTAATATTGAAGAAGATTTAGATTATAAATTTGAAGTTGTTTTAGAAGATTTTGCTGGCAATAAAACCACACTTTTTATTCCTATAAAAGGAAAAAAAATAGCAGCAGAAAATCTAAAACAAAAAGAAGAAAAAACAACTGATTATATAGCAGAATGGAATAAACCCAATGTTTTTAATTTAGAAAATCATGATATTTTTATTCCAAAAGGAGCTTTATATGAAGATACTTATTTAGAAATTGAAGAAAATCTTGAAGAGATAAAAGTTCATAAATTTACCACTCCTCTTCATAAAAATATCACCATAGGATTTGACGCCAGCAAATACAACAAAGAAGATTTAGAAAAACTTTATGTAGCGCGTACTTTCCCTTGGGGAAAAAAATATTATTCTAACACTTATAAAGAAGGAAATAGAATCACCACCAAAACCAGAACTTTTGGAACTTTTCAATTAGAAATGGATTTGACTCCCCCAACTGTTGAACCTGTGAATTTTAGAGATAAAAAATGGGTTTCTAATTTAGATTTTTTAGAATTAAAAATAAAAGATGAAGAATCGGGAATTGAAAGTTATTATGGCACTATAAACGGAAAATTTATCGTTTTAGAATATGATTATAAAACAGATATCATTAAATATGATTTTCGAGATAAAGTTTCCAACGAAACAGAAAATAATTTAAAAATAATTGTAGTTGATAAAGTAGGAAATAGCACTACTTATGAAGCTACCTTTTTCAGAAAAGAATAAAAAACATTAGCATTGAAATTTCAATCTCTTTTTATCACTATAGTATTAATCTTATCAGGTTTTTCAGTTTTTGGTCAAACAGCAACTTTAAAAGGAATTGTTTTTGACGAAAATCAAAATCCTTTAGCTTCAGCGGAAATATTTCATGAAGAAAGTGGAACCATCTCTAATGAAAACGGTTTTTATGAAATTGAAATTCCTGCTGATCAACAAATTATCATTAATTTTTCCTACATAGGATTGAGTCCTATGCAAATTAATGTCAAATTAAAAGAAGGACAAACCACAGAATTTAATCCTATTTTAAAAGATGATTTAGAACAAATCAGCACCGTTGTTATTACTGGAAATCGCCGTTCTCCTGTAGAAGGAATTACTTCTATTTCTCCAAATGTGGTCAGAAAAATTCCTGGAGCAAACGCAGGAGTAGAAAATCTTTTAAAAACTTTACCTGGTGTAAGTTCTAATAATGAATTGAGTACACAATACACTGTTCGCGGAGGAAATTATGATGAAAACTTGGTTTATGTAAACGGAATTGAAGTATATAGACCTCAACTGATTCGTTCTGGACAACAAGAAGGTTTGAGTTTTGTAAATCCTGATTTAGTCAGAAATGTAGATTTTTCAGCAGGAGGTTTTCAAGCTAAATATGGAGATAAATTATCTTCTGTTTTAGATATTGAATACAAAAGACCAGTTGATTTTGAAGCTTCTTTAGATTTGAGTTTATTAGGTGGAAGTGCTTCTGTTGGTGGTGCTTCAAAAAATGGAAAATTCACAGGAATTGGCGGAATTCGTTATAGAGATAATTCTTTATTGGTAAACTCTAAAGATGTAAAAACAGATTTTAAACCTATTTTTGCTGATGCACAAACTTATTTGACTTATGAATTTAATGATAAGTTTGAATTGGGTTTTTTAGGAAATGTTTCTCTTAATAAATACAATTATAAACCCATTGTAAAAGAAACCACTTTTGGAACTATTGATGATCCTACTACCCTATTTATTTATTACGATGGAAAAGAAAAAGACCAATACGAAACTTATTCTGCTGCTTTAAAAGCTTCTTATAAAGTTTCAGATAATTTTACTGCTCAATTGATTGGATCTGTTTATAATTCTCAAGAAGAAGAACATTATGATTTACAAGCAGAATACAGATTGGGAAAACCCAATACTTCAATTGGAGACGAAGATTTAGGACAAGTAGATTTCACTCGCGGGGTGGGTTCACAACTGGATCACGCCAGAAATGATTTGGATGGATTATATTTTAATATTCAGCATTTAGGAAAAATCGAATTGGGAAAAAGCATTGTTGATTATGGAATTAAATATACTCATGAAGATATTAGAGATCGTGTGAGAGAATATCAAATCATAGATTCTGCAGGATATTCTATTCCGCCGCCGATTTCCAATTTACCTAATTTGGAACCTTATGAACCTTACGACGAAGATATTATTCCTTATACTTCCACAAGAGCTGAAAATCATACTAAAATCAACAGATTTGAAAACTTTTTACAGTGGAGTTATAAAACTGATTTAGATTTTCATAAACTTTGGATGAATGCTGGAATTCGTTCTCACACTTGGAATGTAAGCGGAGAAGGAATTTCTTCTAAAACCCAAACTGTTTTTAGTCCAAGAGCACAAATTGCTTTAAAACCAGATTGGGAAGCAGATATGGTTTTCAGACTTTCAGGCGGATTTTATCATCAACCTCCATTTTATAGAGAATTAAGAGATTCCTTAGGAAAAGTTCGTTCTGAAGTAAAAGCTCAAAAATCTATTCATGCAGTTTTAGCCAATGAATATAGTTTTAAGATGAGCGATCGTCCTTTTAAATTAATTTCTGAAGCTTATTATAAAGATATTTCAAATGTAAATCCTTATACCATAGAAAATGTTCGCATCAGATATAGAGCGCACAACCAAGCAAAAGCTTATGCTTATGGTTTTGATTTTCGCTTAAACGGAGAGTTGGTAAAAGGAACAGAAAGCTGGGTAAGTATTGGTTATTTACGCACAGAAGAAAATATTCAAAACAAAGGATATATTTCTCGACCAACAGATCAGCGTTTAAAATTCGCGGTGATGTTTCAAGATTATGTTCCCAATATCCCCAGGTTGAGATTATACATCAACGGAGTTTACAACACCGGTTTACCAGGTGGTTCTCCTGATTATGCTGATCCTTATAATTACCAAACCAGATTAGCAGATTACCAAAGATTTGACATAGGTTTTTCTTATGTTTTTGTAGATGAAGAAAATCCTGTTGATTCTAAAAACTGGGCTGCTACTTTTAAAGAGTTAATTTTAGGAGTAGAAGTTTTCAATATGTTTGATCGTCAAAATTCTATCACCAATACTTTTGTGAGAGATGTAGAATCCAACAGTATTTATTCTGTTCCAAATTATCTTACTTCAAGAGTTTTTAATGTTCGCGTAGGAATGAAGTTTTAAAGAGAAAAATCATTTAACATTTCTATATAAAAAAAGATGATTTTTATCAGTTCCTGTCTGTAAAAACATGCTATCTTTGTTTTTTAATGGAACTAAGGCGTAACATAACGACTTGGACATTAATCAGCGTCCTTCTTACTCATTCTTTAGGCATCAACCTACTCTATGAGTTTTATGCCTTGGATAAACCTCATTTCATTGAACTTTTTTGTGTCAATAAAGACAGTCCAGAATTGGAATGTGATGGTTCTTGTATGCTTTCTAAAATGAAAGAACAGCAACAAAAAGATTCAGAAAAACCTTTACCAGATATCACCCAATTTAAGTTGACTTATTATTTTCAAACTGTAGTTTTTAAAGTCAAGAAAGTAAAAATTCATAAAACAAAACATTATTTTCATTATCATAATTCCTATGATTCTATCTTTTTAAAAGATATTTTCAAACCTCCTATTTTAGTTTAATTTTCTTTTCAGTAAACCTTTTTAATGTTTTTTGATTTTATAAAAATCGAACAGCTAAAGGTATGCCCTTACACAAAAAAAATCTCAAATATTAAACTAAAAATAAAATGAAAATTTATATATATAATACCTTATTCATATTTTTTACATTCTTTATAATCTCTTGTTCAAGCGATGATGATCTGAACATTGACAATATTGATGAAACAGAAAACTTACACCTCATCAAATCTTTTGATGATCAAAATTACACCCTTGAATTATTTAGTTCTACAGAAAAATTAACAGTAGGATATAATCAGATTTATCTGCGTTTAACAGATAAAAACGGAAATTATATTGAAAATGCTTCTATAGATTGGAAACCTATGATGACCATGAATATGGAAGATATGACTCATCAGCACAGTTCTCCTTTTTCTGAAATTACAAAAGCAGAAGATAAACAAACGCTATTTGAAGGATATATTGTTTTTACCATGCCCAGTGATGGAGAAAATAATTATTGGGAATTAAACCTCAATTTTTCTGTAGAAAATGAAAATGTAGAATTAAAAGAAAAAGTAGAAGTAATTTCTACTGAATCAGATTACCATAAAGTATATACTTCAAAAATGGGCGAAGATGAAGTGAATTATCTTTTGGCTTTAGTAGAACCCACAACTCCAGAAATTGGCACAAATGATATAGTGGTTGCTTTATTTAAAAGCACGGAAAATGATGAATTTCCTATCGTAGATGATTATCAAATAAAAGTAGATCCAAGAATGCCAGGAATGGGAAATCACAGCGCACCAGGAAATGAAGATATGACGCAAAAAGAAGATGGTTTTTACCATGGAAAAGTTGGTTTTTCTATGTCTGGATATTGGAAAATAAATCTTCTTCTTGAAAATCAATCAGGAACAAAAGTAGCAGGAAATTCTATTACTGAAGATCAACCTGAAAGCAGTCTTCATTTTAAATTAGAATTTTAATTTTTTAAACAAAACACAGTAAAGTTTTAAAAAATCTTTGCTGTGTTTTTCTAAAATTCAAGAAGATGAGACAATTATTTTTATTGATTTATATATTTTTCGGAATAGGTTTTTTATATGCCCAACAACCAGCTGATAGTTTACAACTTCCTCCTTTAGATAGTATTTCACCACAAGAGTTAGGAGAAATAATTATCATTGGAAATCCAGCTGCTCAAACCCTTATCAAAGACAAAGCTTTAGGAAGTTTAGATAGTTATTTAGAAAAATCTAAAGCTGTAAATATGATTAAAAGAGGAGCTTATGCTTGGGAACCTATGGTAAATGGAATGTCAACAGAAAGAAGTATAATCACTATTGATGGAATGCGGATTTTTAATGCTTGTACTGATAAGATGGATCCGATTACTTCTTATGTAGAAAACACAAACTTATCCAGTGCAAAAATAAAAGAAGGACAAGCTGGTTCAGAATTCGGCGGAACAATTGCAGGAAGTATAGATTTAATCCCAAAAAAATCTGGTTTTAGTGAAAAATCTAAATTTGGCGGATCAGCTTTTGCTGGATTTGAAAGCAATAATAAACAACAGATTTATGGAACAAGTCTTAATTATTCAAATTCTCAGTTTTTTGCTGATGTAGATTTCACTTTTCGAGATGCTGAAAATTACAAATCTGGCCGAAAATCAAGACAAAAAAAAGAAGTAGATTTTTCTCAGTTTAGAAAACTCAACACTTCAGCTGCAGTTGGTTTTAAATTCAATGATCAACAAGAAATTGAAGGATCTATTATTTATGATAAAGCAACAGATGTAGGATATCCTGGTTTACCGATGGATGTTTCACTTGCTGAAGCTGCTATCGCTTCTCTTCAACATCGTTATAAAAATCCTTTTAAGCATTTTCACCTTTGGGAAACAAAAGCTTATTTCAACACCATCACTCATGTTATGGATGACAGTCCACGCCCTGTTGTTCCCATCCGAATGGATATGCCAGGCTGGTCAAAAACCCAAGGATTTTATTCTAAATTAGCTGGACATTTTGAAAATCATTCTTTTAAAGCCACCCTTTCTGGATATAGAAATAATTCTATTGCAGAAATGATTATGTATCCTGATGATCCTAATGAAAAAGAAATGTATATGCTGACTTGGCCAGATGTAAATTCTCTTTATACAGGTTTAAATTTATCTGATAATATTTCTTTAAATCCTGATTTATCTTTATTAATCGAAGGCGGAATCGGAATTCACCACAACAAAATAAGAAGTGAATTAGGTTTGAATAGTTTAAGGATTTTTTACCCTGATTTATCTCCAACTAAAACTCGTATTCTTAAAAATTTCTCTTCTTATTTATCTTATTTTCAAGGAGATTTTTTACATAAAATAGGAATAGGTTATGGTGATCGAGCCCCCAGTGTTTCTGAAGGATATGGTTTTTATTTACTAAACATAAATGACAATTATGATTATGTTGGAAATCCAAATTTAAAAAATGAAAAATCAATTAATTTTGATATTTCTTCCACTTATCAAACACAGGATTTTTCAGCTGAAATAAAAGCTAATTATTTTTATATCTTAGATTATATCATCGGAAAACCAAGATTGGGAATTCCTCCGATGAATATATTAGCTAATGGCATAAAAGTATATGAACAATTAAATCATGCTTCCATTTTAAATACCAGTTTAGGAATGGAATATTCTCCTATTTTGAATTGGACATTTTCTGCTGATTTTTCTTATAGATATGGTCAAGGAGCAAAAAATACAGTTTTACCACTGATTCAACCTTTTACTTATAAATTGAGTACAAACTTTGAAAAAAACGACTTTTTTGCAGAAATTTCTTTAGAAGGAAATACAAAAAACAGAAACAGCATTGAATTTGGAGAAACTCAAAAACCATCTTTTGCTATTGTTAATTTAGCTTTATCAAAAGATTTTGCAATAAAAAACAATCATATTATTGCAAAACTTGGTGTGCAAAACTTATTTGATCATTATTATTCCACTTTTGATGATTGGTTTGGAATTCCAAAAATGGGACGTAATATTTATACCAATTTGATTTTTAAATTTTAAATAATTTAAATTGTTAATTTCTAAAAATCTGGTGTTTTCAAAATGCCAGATTTTTAGTTTTATTATATATTGTTTGTCAATGCTCTATTTTTAATTTTGGTAAAGAATTCGGAAAATTATTTTGAAGAAAATCTATTAATCCTTCTCTGACAAAAGCTCTTAAATCAAAAGCTTCCCCAGAATTTCGAGCACTCATCAAAGCTCTTAATTCTATTGTTTTTTCTGAAGTTTCTGTCACTTGAATTAAATTGACTTCCCCATCCCAAAGTGGAGAACTTTTCAACAAACGCGTAAGTTCTTTTCGCAAAGGTTTTAAAGGAACAGAATAATCTGTATAAAGAAATACAGTTCCTAAAATATCTGCTTGTGTTCTTGTCCAATTTTGAAAAACATTTTCTAAAAAATAAGTAGAAGGAACCACTAATCTTCGTTTATCCCATAAATTTACTACTACATAAGTTAAAGTAATTTCTTCAATTCTTCCCCATTCTTCTTCTATAATCACCACATCATCAAACCTTATGGGTTGTGTAATCGCTATTTGAATTCCTGCCATAATTGTTCCTAAAACACGTTGAGCAGCAAAACCTACAATAATTCCAGCAATTCCAGCTGAAGTTAAAATACTAATTCCAACATTTCTAATCGATCGAAAAGTCATTAATGCAATTCCTACTGCTAAAACTAATACTATAAAAATAATTGTATTTTCTAAAATCACGTATTGAGTTTGAATTTTTCTTGCCCGAAGGTTATCAGCTTTTGAAATATCATATTTTTTTAGAATTCTCTTCTTAATGATTTTCAACACATTTATAATAATCCATGTAATTGCTGAAATTATTCCAATAACAGCTATTTGATGAATTATTTTTACAACTTTAATTTCATTGATAAAATTTAAAGATGCTGAACGAAGAGCAATACTAATCAATAGCAATAATAATGGCCAACGCATACGTTTAGCTATATTGAAAGGCAATATATTATCAGGATTTTTTCCGAAAAATTCTAATGTTTTATATATAAATAGAAAAATCAGCAAAAAAAGTAATAGAATAATTATAATCGAATTTCGTAGAAGAAAATCATATACTTCAGACATTTTTTAAACAAAAATAACTGAAGACTTTCTTTTCAATTAATTCAATTACTTCAAATTTTATTGTGAAAAAATTTATTCATCCACAATATTCATTTTTCTCAACAGAAAACTTGCATTCATATTTTGACAAATTCCCTCTTTAAATTTATAATCAAAATACAATTCATCCTCAATAATCTGCGCATCAAAATAATGATTTCTAACTTGAGGTAATTTTTCTGCAACTTCACACAAACTTAAATCATGAGTGGCAATAATTCCAGTGGATTGAGAAGCCACTAATTTTTCTAAGAATTTCCTTGATCCAATTGCTTTGTCTTTTGAATTTGTTCCTTTCAAGATTTCATCTAAAACAATAAAGTATTCATCATTTTTTAATTGATCAATAATAAATTTCAACCTTGATAATTCTGCATAAAAATAAGAAGATTCTTCAGCAAGAGAATCTACTGTTCTCATACTGGTGATTAATTTTATTGGCGAATATTCACAAAAAGAAGCCCGAACTGGCAAACCTATATTACTCATTAAAATCTGTAAAGAAATTGTTCTTAAAAAAGTACTTTTCCCAGCCATATTTGCTCCAGTGATTATCAAAAACTCCTCTTTATCAATTTTTATATCATTGGTTATCGCTTCTTCAAAAATCAAAGGATGAACAGCTTCTTTAGCATTTAAAATCGTTTTATTTTTTGTGATTTTGGGAAAAACATATTCTGGATGATTAAATGCAAAATTTCCTAAAGTGTGATAAGCATCCATTTCTGCTATGACTTCAAACCAAATTTCAGCTTGATTAATATTGGTTTTTATCCATTTTTCCAATCGAGCTGATTGTCTTAAATCCCACAATAAAAAACCATTTCCTAAAAATCCAAACAGCAAATTATTTCTTTGATCTAAAGCATCGATAGCTTTTGAAAATTCTTTTAAAACTACACTTGCTTTTTTTCCTTTTGAAGAAAGTAGTTCTTTGTTTTTTATCAATTTTTCTGCTGTAAAATCAGTGTTTTCAATCAATTCAACTAATTGATGATATTGCCTGAAAGTTTTTTGCATTTTACTGACTTGAGCAGATAATAAATTTACTTTTTTAATATATAATCCACTGATGATTAATCCTAAAAACAACCATAAAACCAACCAACCCACAGGAATTAAATCTGTGAAATAAGCAAAAATCACCCCCAATGAAATTCCGGTGAAAATCCAAGAAATTAATTTTGCTTTTTTAGGTGTAAAAAAAGAATGTTTTTGTAAAATTTCAAGATTATTTTGAGGAGATTTTTCCTCTTCTTCCTCTCTTGATAATAAAGCTAAAGCTGAAAATTCTTGTCTATAATCTATTTTATCACTTAAATCTTTTATTGCTTTTTGCTTGATTTCTATATTTTCAATTGAATTTTCTGTCAATATTTTTACCAGCTTTTTTTCTCCTTGTAAAAGTGCTGTTCTATTCAAATATTGAAAAAAAGATTTTTCTCCAAAAAGATCAACATCTTGACTAAATTCATGTTTAGGATTTTCATATTCTTTCCCAGAAAATAAATCAGAAAAATTTCCTTTTAAAACTTCAACTTCTGTTTTATTAATTTGAATTAAAGCTTCTAAACGATTTCTCTTTTGCTGAAGATTTACATGCCTGGAAATCAAAACGAAAAACAAAGTAAATCCTATTAAAACTTCTGCAATAATCCATTGTGTATTTCCCCATAAAAAATAAATTCCTAAGAAAATCAAGATAAAAACTGATAATCTTAACATGCTGGAAATAAGCAATAGTTTTTTAATGCTTTTTAATTCTGTTTTAAAAAGCTGTATTTTTTGAAGATAAGTTTGTTTTATTTTCATGAAGAAAAATTTGCGTAAATAAAAATATCAAACTTATAATCCTCAATATTTACCAAGAGCTTAAGACGAATGTTTATTTATATCTGAAAAATTCAATTTCTGACTGAAATTCCTTATTATTGACCTAATAAATTTCTAAAAAGTTTTTGAATTTTGAATTCATAACATTTATGTCAACCTCAACGATTTTTCTGATTATTCTTATTGTTTTTCTCTCTTTTGCTTTAGCAATGGGACAATATTATTTCGGCAAAAAACAACAGAATTGGGGAGTTTTTATTTTTTTAAGAAGTATTACTTATGCTTCGCTTTTACTGCTTTTGATCAATCCTAAAATTCGTCATCAATCTTTTAGTATTGAAAAACCTTCTTTGGTTTTAGCTGTTGATAATTCAAGATCTATCAAAGAATTTCAACAAGAAAATGAAGTTGTTGACTTTGTTGAAAACTTAAAAAACAACAAAAAATTAAATGATAAATTTGAAGTAGAAACTTATTCTTTTGGAGAAAATTTTGAAAGAAGAGATACTTTTAATTTTTCTGAAAATCAAACACATATCAGTGCGGTTTTTTCTAATTTAAAGAAAATTTATCCTTCACAAACTGCACCTACTATTTTAATTTCTGATGGAAATCAAACAATGGGAAGAGGTTATGAATTTGAAGCGATGGATTTTTCTCAACCAATTTTTCCTGTAGTTGTGGGAGATACCACTTCTTATGAAGATTTAAAAATTGACAGATTAAATGTAAATCGCTATGCTTTTTTAAATAATAAATTTCCTGTTGAAATTTTTGTCAGCTATAATGGAGATAAAAATTTTTCTCAAAAACTAAATATAAAACAAGGAAATCATACTTTATTTTCAAAAACTATAGATTTTGATAAAAACAATTCCGCAGAAATTATTCAAGCAGAATTAGAAGCAAAAAATGTGGGAGTTCATACTTATGAAGCTGTAATTGAAAATTTACCAAAAGAAAAAAATACAGAAAATAATCAACAAAAATTTGCAGTAGAAGTTATTGATCAGCAAACAAATGTTTTGGTTTTATCTTCTTATAAACACCCAGATTTGGGAGCTTTTAAAAAAGCTATTGAAAGCAATCAACAAAGATCTGTTGATATAAAATATATTGATGAAGAATTAAGTTTTGAGAAATATCAGTTGGTGATTTTATATCAACCCAATAGTCAATTCAAATCTGCTTTTGAAAAAATTAAAGATTTAGAAATGAATTATTTTCTCATCACTGGAACAAAAACAGATTATAATTTTTTAAATCAACAACAAGATTTTTTTCAAAAAGAAATCACCACACAAACTGAAGAATTTTTACCAACTTATAATGGAAATTATGTGAATTTTCAACTTAAAGATATAGGTTTTAATGATTTTCCACCTTTATTTGATCAGTTTGGAGATATTAAATTAAAAACAGAACAGCAGATTTTATTATATCAAAATATTGAAGGATATCAAACTGATGCTCCTTTATTATCTACTGTAGAAAAAGAAAATCGAAAATTCGGATTTTTATTTGGAGAAAACTTCTGGCAATGGAGAGGAAAAGCTTATCGAGATCAAAACAACTTTAAAGATTTTGATGATTTCACTGGAAAATTAATTCAATATTTAGCTTCAAATAAAAGAAAAGAAAGATTAAACTTAGATTATAAATCTTTTTATAATTCAGGAGAAAAAATCATTTTTCAAGCATATTATTTTGATGAAACTTATGAATTTGATCCCAGAGCAAAAATTTCTGCACAGATAATTCATAAGGAATCTAAGCAAACAAGAACAATTCCTTTTCTATTAAGAAATAATAGATATGAATTGAATCTCAGTAATTTAGAAGCTGGAGAATATGATTTTAAAGTTGAAGCTGAAAATAAAAACATTTCAAAATCTGGAGAATTTACAATTATTGAATTTGATATAGAAAAACAGTTTTTAAATGCTAATTATCAAAAATTAAATAAAATTGCTGATAAATCTGTGTTTTTTATTGAGGAAGAAGAAAAATTAATCAATGATTTAATCAACAATGATAATTTTAAACCCATTCAGAAATCTAACACCACAACTTCTCCTTTAATTGATTGGTGGTATCTTTTAATTATCATCGTTGCTTCCTTAAGTATAGAATGGTTTATGAGAAAATATAGAGGAATGATTTAAGTTTTCAATGAATTATTTCTTTTTATAAAACTATAAAATCAACAAATTAAAGCTATGCAAAAAATTCCAAAAGAAGTTTTAAGCTTTCTGAATTCTTTAAAAGAAAACAACAATAGAGAATGGTTTAATGATAGAAAACCGAAGTTTAAAGAACTGGAAAAACAGATGAAATCTTTTTATGCAGAAATTGAACTTTTCTTAAATCAAGAAGATGATATTCAACGCACAAAAGCTTATAGAATTTATAGAGATATTCGTTTTTCAAAAGATAAAACTACTTATAAAAAACATTTTGCAGCTATTTTTATCCGCAGAAAACCTGCTTTAAGAGGAAGTTATTATATTCATATAGAACCCAATGGAAAATCTCATTTAGGCGGTGGTTTTTGGAAACCCAACAAAGAAGATTTATTAAGAGTCAGAAAAGAATGGGAAATTGATGAGGAAGAAATAGTAGAAATCTTAGAAGAAAATAATTTTAAAAATACTTGGGGAAAAATGAAGGGAGAAAGTTTAAAAACTGCTCCAAGAGGTTTTGATAAAAATCATCCTGCTATAGATTTAATCAATTATAAGCAATGGATTTTTAGTCGTTCTTTATCAGATGAAGAAATTCTTTCTGCTGATTTTGCTAAAAAAGCAGCGGATTATTTTAAAGCATTAAGACCTTTTTTTGATTATATGTCTTCTGTTTTAACCACAGATTTAAATGGTGTTTCAATTTTAGAATAAAAAACATGCAATCCAAACGATATTATTATTTAATAAAATTACAATATCTTGGTTTTAGATATCACGGTTGGCAAAAACAACCTCAGCTAAAAACCGTAGAAAGAATGGTGGAACGCACCACCAATTATGTATTGAGAAGTGTTTTGAATATTGAAAGTAGATTTAAGTTATTAGCAGCTGGCAGAACAGATGCTATGGTTTCTGTAAATCAAACTTATGTTGAATTATTTTTAGAAAATAATCCTTTAGATTTAGAAGAATTTTTTCCGCTTTTCAACAGAAATTTACCACAAGATATCCGGGCTTTAGGTATTGAAGAAACCAATGCTGAATTTAATATTATTCAACATCCACAAGAAAAAGAATATTTGTATTTCTTTAGTTTTGGTGAAAAAACACATCCTTTTTGTGCGCCTTTTATGACAAATGTGGTAGAAAATTTAGATTTAGAAATCATGAAAAAAGCTGCTTTACTTTTTAAAGGAAAACATGATTTTTGGTCTTATACTTTTCGTCCTACTCCACATACACAAACAAAAGGAGAAATCTTAAATTGTGAAATTGTTGAAAACAACTTATTTACAGCTAATTTTTTTCCAGAAAAAAGTTATGTTTTAAAAATAAAAGCTGCAGGTTTTAAAAGACATCAAATCCGGTTGATTATGGGTATTTTATTTCAATTAGGAAAAGGAGAAGTTGAATTTTCTTTTATTGAAAAAACATTAAACGCAGAAAATAAAATTTCTTTAGATTATGTTGCGCCTGCTTCAGGATTGATTTTAAATTCTGTTGAATTTTTAACTTTAAAAGAAGAAAAATAAATAGTTTTTTATCAATTTTTAAGTAAGATAAGTTAGAATCTCAAGAAATGTTTATTTTTACAAAACTATGAAGAGATTTTTATTAATTTTTATAGCTTTTAGTCTTTTTAGTTGTAAGGAATTTGAAACTAAGAAAGTTTCTTCTTCTGAGATTGTTCAGGAAGAAATCAAGCATATAGATTGGAAAAACTTAGATACTTATCCTTCTTTTTCTATCTGTGAAAATTTTTCTTCTAAAACTGAAAAAAGAAATTGTTTTGAACAGGAAATTTCCAAACATATTTTTGAAGTTTTAGCACATCATCAAGTTTCTTTAAAAGATTCTATCAGAGAAGAAATGATTTTAAATATTGAAATTTCTAAAGAGGGAATTCCTTCTTTAAATCATATTTCTGTTTCTGATAGTTTAAAAAATCAAATTCCTGATTTGGAAAAATGGCTGAATGAAGCTGTTGATGATTTACCTGAAATTTATCCTGCTGAAAAACGCGGAATTCCAGTTTCTTCTGATTTTAAATTACCTTTAGTAATTCAATCTGAATAATTTATTCTCTTTTAGAAATTTCATCTCTCAGCTGTGCTGCTTTTTCATAATTTTCTTCTGCAACAGCTCTGTTTAATTCTTTTTCAAGCTGTTTTAAACTTTTGCGTTTGAGTTTATCTTCTGAAGAAATAGTTGGTTTTGCTGGTGTAGTAATTTCTTCATCTTTAGCATCTTCTTCTTTCTTTTCAGGTTGTGAAGCTGTAGATTTTAAATGAATTCCTGCTTTATCTAAAATATTTTTATAAGTAAAAATCGGAGCGTCAAATCTTAATGCTAAAGCAACAGCATCACTGGTTCTTGCATCTATGATTTGCTCGATTTTATCTCTTTCACAAATCAAACTGGAATAAAAAACACCATCGACTAATTTGTGGATAATTACTTGTTTTATGGTAATGGCAAACTGATCTGAAAAGTTTTTAAATAAATCATGCGTCAATGGTCTTGGAGGTTTTATATCTTTTTCTAAAGCTATGGCAATAGATTGTGCTTCAAAAGCTCCAATCACAATGGGAAGTTGTCGATCTCCTTCTAATTCGCTTAACAATAAAGCGTAAGCTCCATTTTGGGTTTGGCTATAAGAAATTCCTTTAATATTCAAACGCACTAAACTCATACTTCAATCAGGTTGTTCTATTTTTATATCGGATTAAAAAGCAATCCGATTTCAATAAATTCTCTTAGACAAGTTACAAAAAATATAATCTTCCTCCACACGCATTCTTGTATATAGAGGAAGATTATAGATTATTTTAATATTAGTTATTTTCTGCTTTAAAAGCTTTGATTTTTTCGGTGAGTTTAGGAACTACTTCAAAAGCATCTCCCACTACTCCATAATCTGCAGCTTTAAAGAAAGGAGCTTCTGCATCATTATTGATGACTAATTTATATTTAGAAGCGTTTACTCCTGCTAAATGTTGAATAGCTCCAGAAATTCCTACAGCGATATAAAGATTGGTGGTTACAGGTTTTCCTGTTTGTCCTACGTGTTCTTCATGCGGACGCCAGCCCATATCACTTACAGGTTTTGAACAAGCTAATGCTGCTCCTAAAGTATCTGCTAAATCTTCTAACATCCCCCAGTTTTCTGGTCCTTTTAATCCTCTTCCTCCAGAAACAACAATTTCTGCATCTGCTATAGTTACTTTGTTTGTTGCTTTATCAACAGATTCTACCGTGATGGCAAAATCATCATCGCTTAAAGTTGGTTCAAAAGATTCTGCTGCAGCATCTGCTTGGTTTTCTTTTAATCCATAAGCGTTTTTAGAAATTCCTACTAATTTAACAGCCGTATTGATTTCTGTAATATTAAATCCTTTGTTGGTAAAAGCACTTCTTTTTACTTGGAAAGGTTCTGTGTTTTCTGGTAAAGCTACTACGTTTGAAGCGTATCCTGCTTCAAGTTCTACTGCTAATAATGGAGCTAAATATTTATCATTTGCAGATTGACCAATCACCACTACTTTTGCATCTTCTTTTTTAGCTGCTTGCGCGATTACATCTGCATAAGCTTCTGCATTAAATTTGCTAAGTTTTTCGTTGGAAACCGTCAAAACTTTATCTGCACCATATTTTCCTAAAGCAGCGTGATCTTCTGCGTTGATGGCAACTGCAGTAACTGAAGTTCCCATTTTTTCAGCAATTCCTTTTGCATAAGAAACCGTTTCATAAGTGGTTTTCTTAAATTTTCCGTTTTCTGATTCTGTATATACTAAAACTGACATATTATTTTCTTTTTAAAATTGTAAAATTTGTTTGATCAAGTTGTTTTTACTTAAAATGCTTTTGCATCAGAATGAAGTAATTCAACTAATTCATCAAGATTTTCTGGATCAAACATTTTTGTATCTCCTTTTGGTGCAGGTTTTTCAAATTTCACTGCTTTTGTTTGAGAATCAATTTGTTCAGGCTCAACCACAGTTAAAGTTTTTTTACGCGCCATCATAATTCCTCTCATATTAGGAATTCTCAAATCGCTTTCTTCTACAATTCCTTTTTGTCCGCCAATTACTAAAGGCAAAGCAGTAGTTAAAGTTTCTTTTCCGCCTTCAATTTCTCTAATTGCAGTAGCTTTTCCATCTTCAACTTCTAAGCCAATACAAGTATTTACAAAATTAGCATTGATTAATTTTGCCAACATTCCTGGAACCATTCCTCCGTTATAATCTATAGATTCACGTCCAGCAATAATTAAATCATAATTTCCTTCTTTTGCCACTTTAGCCAATTGCTGAGCAACTTGAAAACCATCTGTTGCTGGGGTATCAACTCTAATTGCATTGTCAGCTCCGATTGCTAAAGCTTTTCGCAAAGTAGATTCAGTTTCTTTTCCGCCAACATTTACTACATCAACAGTTGCTCCTTGTTTTTCTTTAAACCACATCGCTCTGGTAAGACCAAATTCATCATTTGGATTGATTACAAACTGAACCCCATTGGTGTCAAATTTTGTATCGTTATCTGTGAAGTTTATCTTCGAAGTCGTGTCTGGCACGTGACTAATACAAACTAATATTTTCATTATATATATTTTTAGTTGAGTTGATCACTCGTTTTTTATGAATAGTCGCAAATATAATTAATTTATCTCTACTTTAATAACATGTTAGCTTTGTAAATATTTTTCAAAACTATTGGTTTTTAAACGGGTTAATCCTTACTTTTGTAAACCTTATAAAAATAAATTATGAGAAAGATTCAATTTAGAGAAGCTATTGCAGAAGCTATGAGTGAAGAGATGCGTCTTGACGCTTCTGTTTATCTTATGGGTGAAGAAGTAGCTGAATATAATGGAGCTTATAAAGCTTCAAAAGGAATGCTTGATGAGTTTGGTCCTGAACGTGTAATTGACACCCCAATTTCTGAATCAGGATTTAGTGGAATTGGTGTGGGAAGTGCTATGAATGGTTGTCGTCCAATTATTGAGTTTATGACTTTCAACTTTTCATTGGTTGCTATTGATCAAATCATCAATAATGCGGCAAAAATGCGTCAAATGTCAGGAGGGCAATTCAATATTCCTATCGTTTTTCGTGGGCCAACTGCTTCTGCCGGACAATTAGCAGCAACGCATTCTCAAGCTTTTGAAAATTGGTATGCTAATACACCAGGATTAAAAGTAATTGTTCCTTCAAATCCTTATGATGCAAAAGGTTTATTAAAATCTGCTATCAGAGATGATGATCCTGTGATTTTCATGGAAAGTGAACAAATGTATGGCGACAAAGGAGAAGTTCCTGAGCCTGAAGAAGAATATTTAATTCCGATTGGAAAAGCAGATATCAAAAGAGAAGGAAAAGATGTTACCATTGTTTCTTTTGGAAAAATTATCAAAGAAGCTTATAAAGCTGCAGATAAATTAGCAGAAGAAGGAATTGAATGTGAAATCATTGATTTGCGTACTATCCGTCCGATGGATCATCAAACTATTTTAGATTCTGTTAAAAAAACAAATCGTATTGTTGTTTTAGAAGAAGCATGGCCTTTTGGAAGTATTGCAAGTGAAATTACTTATATTGTTCAAAGTCAAGCTTTTGATTATTTAGATGCGCCAGTTCAGCGTATTACAACTGCAGACACTCCTGCTCCTTTCTCAGCAAATCTTCTGAAAGAATGGTTGCCAAATGCTGATGATGTGGTAAAAGCAGTAAAAAAAGTAATGTATAAATTAAACGATTAAGGTTTAATTGAAAAGTTTTATAACATTTGAAAGCTGTCTTTTTTAGACAGCTTTTTTTATGATGATAAAGCAAAAAGCTTCTTTCAAACTCTACAAAAAAGATTGATTTGTCCTAACTAAAGCAGAATTTGTTCATTTTATTGATTTTCTCAAACAGTATCTTTGTCACAAAAAAAAGATGAAAAAATATTTTGTTTTATTTTTACTTATAGGTTTTCTGATAAGTTCTTGTCAAGAAAACACAGATTCCAACAATAAATTATCTGCAGAAGAAATAGAAAAACTTTCTGCTATGGATACTTTAAAAATAACATTGAATTCTAATGATAAAATGCAGTTTGATCAAAACGAAATAATTGCTTGGGAAGGACAAACCATAGAATTGACTTTACATCACACTGGGGAAATGCCAAAAACTTCTATGGGACATAATTTTGTATTGATTTCCGATCAGATTTCTCTTAAAAGTTATGTCAAAAAATCTATGAAAGCAAAAGAAAACAATTATGTTGTTGATGATTCTTCTTTAACTTTAGCTTCAACTTCTATGATTGGAGGTGGAGAATCTACCACAACAACTTTTAAAGCTCCTCAAAAAGGAGAATATGATTTCCTTTGTACTTTCCCAGGGCATTACAGCATTATGAAAGGAAAATTTATCGTAAAATAAAAAACTCAATTTACTTATGTTTACATTTTTAAAAGAAGCTCATAATAAAATAGGAATGATTTTATTATTCCTATTGCTAATCGTTGTACTTTTTATTCTTTTTCAATATATTTTTAAAAAGTCTTTTAAGAAAAGTGCAAGAATTGCGGCTTTAATCGGATTTTTCTTATATTTTTTATCTCCACTTGGAGTCAGTAATTTTTCTGGAGAATCTATGGGACAAGAAATTTCTCGATTTTATATTATAGAACATCCTGTGGGAATGATTCTTGCTGCGGTTTTAATTACTATTGGTTATAAAGCTGCAAAAAACAATTCTTTATCCGACAAAGGAAAATTCAATAGAGTTTTAATTTATTATGGAATTGGTTTTGCAATTACTGCAAAGATGATTCCTTGGTTTTTATGGAGTTGATAAGTATATATTTTTCCTGAAAACTTATTAAAAAATAGCATCTTTGTGTTTTTATTAAACATATTATGAATACCGCTGTTTTTATAATGACTGCCGTTTTAGGGCTTACTCTTTTTTCTCCTTTTGGAGTTTATTACGGAATTAAAATTGCAAGAAAAAAAGAGTACAATTCCCATAGAAAAATTCAAAATATTATTTTCCTACTTTGTGTGGTTGGTGTTTTAGCCTTGGAAGGTTTAATCAGATATTCTGGCGGATCAGGAAGTTTAGCTACAAAAAGTGAATATTATGGAACAAGTTTTTTCAGTATTACTTTAATTTCTCATATTATTGTTGCTGTTTTGACTTATTTATTGTGGGCAATTCTGATTATTTTTTCTAACAGAAAATATAGAAAAACGCTACCAGGAAAAATTTCTAAAATTCATAAAAAGTTAGGATATTTTATTTTCGGCGGATTAATTTATACTGCTATTACTGCTTTGATTATTTATTTGATGACTTTAAATTTAATTTAAATCCAAAATAATTTTACCTATAGTTAATTATTGTTTTTCGTTGTTATCCAGCTTTTACTTAATTATCTTTGCTGAAAAATTTTTTAATCTTGCCTGCAACAAATAATTCTCAAAAAAAGAAAGCTGTCGCCATCTGGTTAT
>Ga0079226_10000894_pt1 | contig 22186 bp, 23 predicted proteins | sample Poulit2014_FD_76345 | JGI IMG/M metagenome (GOLD analysis project Ga0079226, IMG submission 76345) | Agricultural soil microbial communities from Georgia to study Nitrogen management - Poultry litter 2014 | ecosystem: Environmental > Terrestrial > Soil > Agricultural land | place: USA: Georgia... | reverse complement strand
AGCAATTAATTCTCGTTCATTAAAGCTGATCAATTCGCCATTATACATCCACTCATAAGCAGCCGTATCGGGATCATCTAATCCTTGACCTGCATCAAAAACAACTTCAGGTTGTTCATTTGTCAATGCTTGATCTGGTCCTAAATCTAAAGAATTATCTTTCTCTTCTACTTCAAATGGGAAATACTCTGCTTAGTTTCCATTATGATCTTTAACTTTCACTTTGTATTGAGCTCCCGCACACATTTCTTTTTTTGGAATATAAATATATTTCCCATTTTCTTGTCGATCAAAGTCTGCAGGAAATAAATCTCCTTGCCCACCATCAATTAACACGTCATATAAAGGCTCCCCTCCTTCTATCACAATTTCCACCTTAAAACATTTCTCACGACATTGATCTTTTGCATAACGTATTTGAATGATTATTTCCGGCCCTACAGCAAATGTATATTGATCATAATGATTGAGATCCTAATCAAAAAACACTTTTTCAAAATAAGCATAGATTTGTTCATCTTCGGGCTCTAACTTTGTTGCTTTAGTATAAATAATATTTCCATTATCAAAATCAGATACATAATTTTGGTTGACAAAGGGATCCTGCACCATATATACAAAAAGCTTTTCTTGCATAATTTCTTCTAAAAATGCATTAAACTCCTGTCGGATATCAAATTTAATTTCAATAGAATGTTGAGTTATATCTTTTCCTGTAACTTGCGCAAGCCATACTTTTTTAAGAAATCTTAAACCCTGTTCATTGGTCGAAGCTATTCCTGATGCACCAGTATTTCCCGATACTAAGAATTCATTATTTTTAAGAGAAGTAATTTGTTGCAAACCTTCATTCGTTTCTTTGATTACATCTATTCCCATTATGAGATAATTACGATGATGTACGCTTTCACTTTGCAATTGATTCAAAGTTGAAATATCATCTCGTCCCATTCCAAAAATATTATTCAAGAAAAATTTATTGTTTTTCTTATTCCAAAAAATTTTATTTTGAGAATTTTTATAATTTCGATGACGATTCAACGTAATTCCATATTTTAAAGCTAAATAAGATTCTACTCGATTTCTTTCATTGTCGTTCAAGTCGCGATTAAATACTATAAACTCTGGTAAAATTCCTTCGAAATCTTGACTATCAAACAACTGTTCTAAATTAGAAGCTCTTCCAACTTTATATTCACTTTCTCCATGAATCCCAAAACTTTTAAATAATTTATTTTGATCATAATTATGCCAATTATAAAAATGTACATTGGCTAATTGATTTTGTGCAAAAACTGCACCTTGACGAGACGCATAACCTTGTTTTGAATCCAATGCAATTATATTCTGACTGATAGAATCCAAGTAGCCAAAATCAATAGGTTCAGACATTGAATTAGGAGAAAAATAATCAGTTTCTACATGGCGATAATTTTCTTGTGTATCTGAGGGTTCACTTACAAAAAATAAGTTCTGTTCTTTCACTCCTTCAAGTATCCCACGATATTTTAAACAAAATTTGCCAGCTAATGAAGGGTTGAAATTAAATAAGCCTTCATCAAAAGAATTGCAAGAAGTAATTCGTTTAGGATTTGGTTGCTCTTTACTAAAATCTAAAAAAATATCTTGTGCTAATTCGTTTGAAGTAGCTTTAAACCATACCTCTGGCTCTGTCACTCCTCCAGGAGTTTGACCATACATCATGTTACTTAATAAAAACAAAAAGACATAGTATATATATTTCATAACAAAAACATAATTTGAGTTATATCTCTGTCAAATATAATATCTTTTTAAGTTAAAAACTAAATTAATCATAAATAACACTTAATAAGTCTTAATATCCAAGAGATTTAAAAGTTAACAAATGCAAAAATATCCCTAATTTTATATTGTCTAATCCATAAAGACATTTTATGCTATAAATGATTTTTTATAGTCTTTAATTTAAATACTTTCTTTCTCTTAGATTTTCTGTATTTTTAACATTAAAATCCAATAAAATATGATTGAGTTTTTTTCAGAATACCCGATTTTATTATGGTTGCTTGAAATCGCTTATGTTATTGGTATTATTTTTCTTTCGATAAAAATCATCTTAGACACCCAAAATGTAAGCAAAACTTTAGGATATTTATTGCTGATTATTTTTGTGCCCATCATCGGAATCATCATCTATTTCTTGTTTGGCGTAAACTTTAGAAAAAACAAGTTCTACAACTTTAAAATTCAAAAAAACAAGCAGGTTTATGAAAAAATAAGATCTTTTGCGGCTACTCTACATAAAAACACAATTAAAAACACGGCTTCTCCCCTTCTTAAAAACTCTTTAAATACCATTCAATTTCTTTTTAATGCTTCTCAATCCATCATAACACAAGGAAATCAAGTGGAACTTTTATTTAATGGAGAAAATAAATTTCCAAAGCTTTTTAAAGTTTTAAAAGCAGCCAAACATCATATTCATTTAGAATATTACATTTTTAACGATGATAAAATCGGCAATCAATTGGCTGAAATTCTTATTGAAAAAGCAAAAGAAGGAGTGATTGTTCGTTTTTTATATGATGATTTTGGCAGTAGAAAAATGAAGAAAAAATTTCTTGCTAAGCTTAAAAAAGCAGGAATTCAAATTTGTCCGGTAAACAAAATTAAATTCAAATTATTAGCCAACAGAATCAATTATAGAGATCACAGAAAAATTGTTATTGTTGATGGTAAACATGTTTTCACAGGCGGAATTAATGTGGCAGATAGATATATAAATCCTAATAAAGATAAATTTTGGAGAGATACGCATGTTTACATAAAAGGAAATGCTGCTTTATATTTTCAGTATTTATTTATGACAAATTGGGTTTTTGCTATTGAGAAATATATTCCTAATGCGTCGAGTTATTTTATAAAATCTCCTCAAAATTTCGGAAATAAACTTGTTCAAGCTGCTTCAAGTGGTCCAGATATAAAACCTTCAATTATGTTGTCCACCACTTCTTCTATTTATGAAGCAAAAAAAAGAATTTATATCACCACGCCTTATTTTATTCCTGTTGCGCCCATTCTTAATGCTTTAAAATCTCAAGCTTTAGCAGGAATTGATATTCGTTTATTAGTTCCTAAAACTGGAGATTCTAAGTTGGTTAATGCTGCTGCTTTTTCTTATTATGAAGAATTATTAAAAAATGGAGTGCGGATTTTCTTTTATGAAAAAGGATTTATTCATGCGAAAACCATGTTGATTGATGATTATTTTTCTTCCATTGGAACAGCAAATATGGATGTCAGAAGTCAAGAATTAAATTTTGAAGTCAACACCCATATTTATGACAAAGAAATAAATAATAAGCTCTGCGAAATGTTTTTTGAAGATTTAGAAAACAGTAAAGAAGTTTCTTATCCTGAATGGATTCAACGTTCCAGTACAAAAATATTTTTTGAACATTTTGCCAGGTTATTTTCTCCTTTATTATAATTTTATTTTCCTATAATTTTTTCTTCTTATTCTAAGCATCTGTAAAAACTGCTATTCTCTTCTGAAATCATAATATTTTGCCAGAATAATTTGTAACTTGCAAAATCATTATAAATCACAGCGCAATGAAAACTTTTAAATATTTATTTTTCATTACTTTTTTATTTTTTTCAATAAAAATTTCTGCGCAAAACAATTCTTTAAACCAAGAAAAATATATGGATAAACAAAGTATTTATCAATTTACAGTAAAAGACATCAATGGCGAAGATTTTGATTTTGCTGATCTTAAAGGTAAAAAAATCTTAATTGTCAACACCGCTTCTAAATGTGGATTTACTCCGCAATATGAAGTTTTAGAAGATTTATATCAAAACTATAAAGATGACAACTTTGTTATCGTTGGATTTCCTTCTAATGATTTTGGAAAACAAGAACCAGGTAGTGATGAAGAAATAGCTACTTTTTGTCAAGAAAATTATGGCGTAACTTTCCCGATGATGAGTAAAATTTCTGTAAAAGGAATGAATGAACATCCAATTTATGAGTTTTTAACTGAAAAAGATAAAAACGGCGTAAAAGATTCTCAAGTAAAATGGAATTTTCAGAAATACCTTATTGATGAAAATGGACATTTAGACAAAGTTTACGAATCCAGAGTTGTACCTGATGATCCAAAAATTGTTTCTTGGATTGAAGAATAAAAACCGCTCAAGAAAAACAGTATAAAAAATAAGGCTTAGCTTTTCAAAAAACTAAGCCTTATTTTTTTATGAGAAATCATTTTTAAATTATTCCTAAAGCCAATTCTATCATCTGATTTAAACTTACTTCTCTATCTTTTTGACTGAGTTCTTCTTTGGTGATTAAAGAATCAGAAATGGTCAAAATTGCCAAAGCATTTACATTGTGTTGCGCTGCAATTGTATAAATAGCTGCTGCTTCCATTTCTACACAAAGCACACCAAATTTTTTCCATTTTTTATAATAATTCGGATCATCATCATAAAAAATATCTGAAGATAAAATATTTCCTGCTTTAAAAGATAAATCCATTTCTTTAGCTTTTTCTACAGCTTTTAAAAATAAATCTGCATTTGCTGTGGGCGCAAAAGTTGCCGCGCCAAATCTGGATTTATTAAAAGAAGCATCTGTTGAAGCTGACATCGCAATCACAATATCTCTTAAATTTACATCCTCTTGATAAGATCCTGCTGATCCTACTCTGATTAAGTTTTTTACGCCATAATCATTGATCAATTCATGACAATAAATCAAAGTTGAAGCAGCTCCCATTCCTGTTCCTTGCACAGAAATCTTTTTCCCTTTATAAGTTCCGGTGTAACCATACATTCCGCGAACATCATTATATTGAAATACGTCTTCAAAAAAAGTTTCTGCAATCCATTTTGCCCGCAAAGGATCTCCAGGCAGCAAAACCGTTTCTGCTATTTCTCCAGCTTTAGCATTAATATGTAAACTCATTTTATATTTTTATTTAATTAGTAACTATTTTAATTCCAGAAGAAGTTCCGATTCTGTCGGTTCCGTTTTCAATATATTTTTTTGCTGTTTCTGCATTTCTAATTCCACCAGAAGCTTTGATTTTTAGCTGCTCTCCCACTACACTTTTCATCAGCTGAATATCTTCAATCGTAGCGCCTCCTGTTCCAAATCCTGTGGAAGTTTTTACAAAATCTGCTTTTGCTGATAAAGTTAACTTACAAGCTGTTTTCTTTTCTTCCGTTGTTAAATAACAAGTTTCAATAATCACTTTTAAAACTTTGTCTCCGATAGCTTTTTTGATTTCAGCAATTTCTTTTTCTACTTTTTCAAAATCTCCATCTTTTAAACTGCCAATATTAATCACCATATCTATTTCATCTGCCCCATCTTTTACAGCTTCTTTGGCTTCTAAAATTTTAGAGTTCATACTCATTGCGCCCAAAGGAAAACCAATCACAGAAGCGATTTTAACTTCGCTTTCCGCTAATATTTCTTTTATATATTGAACATGACAACCATTTACGCAAACTGCATAAAAGTTGTATTTCATCGCTTCTTCACAAAGTTTTTTTATGTCTTCTTTTGTGGCAAAAGCTTTTAGCTGTGTGTGATCTATATATTTATTTAAATTTTTCATATTGTATTTATTTTTAATTTCTTTCAAAAGCAATTCCGCTTACACGTTTTGTTTTTTGTCCTTCTATAATTTCTTCTTTAATCAGATTTTTAGCTCGTTTTGTAGAAAATACAGCTTTCAAATCTTTAATTTCTCCACAAGGAATTTTTAAATCCCTCATATTTGATAAAATATCTTCTGCTTTTTGATGATAAACCAAAGGTTTTAATTCTTCAAAAAGTTTTTCTCTATTTTTCACTCTGTTTTGAACAGTTTTATAATCTTGATTTTCAGCTAATTTTGGAATTTCTAAAAACTGACAAAGTTTTTGAAAATGTCGATTACTTCCAATCGCAAAAGTAATTAATTTATGATCTGAAGTTTCAAATATTTCTCCATAAGGCGCAATATTAGGATGAAGAGATCCCATTCTTTTAGGATTGTGATTCGCCATCAAATAATTTGAAGCTTGATTAACTAAAGAACTCACTGCGGCATCATACAAAGAAACAAGAATACTTTTTCCTTGATAATTTTCAGTTTTATTTTTCAGAATTAATTCAATTAAAATTCCTTGTTTTAAATGATGTGCGGCCAAAACATCTATCAAAGCAATGGGCATTTTCACAGGACCGCTTTCTGGTGTTCCATTCATCGACATAATTCCTGTTTCTGCTTGTAAAATCAAATCATAAGCCAAGCGATTACTGTCTTTTCCAAATCCGTTAATTTTTCCAATAATTAATGCTGGATTTATTTGACGTAGTTTTTCATCTGAAATATTTAATTTCTGTTGATCTCCTTTTTTAAAATTCGTCAACACAATATCTGTTTCCTTTATTTTTTGATAAAGTTTTTCTCTTTCTTGTTCATTTTTTAAATCTAATTCCTGATAAGATTTTTTATAATTTACACTGGAAAAATAGGCAGATATAGTTGAATTTTTATCTTCTTTTGGCAATTTCCAATCCCTGGTGATATCCCGATGATTTGGATTTTCTATCTTTAAAACTTCTGCGCCTAATTCAGCAAAAAAACTCCCCACAGAAGGTCCGGCCAAAACAGTTGATAAATCTATTATTTTTAAATCTTTAAAGACTAAATTTTCATTCATAAAAAGTAGTTTTCTGCAAATAAATCAAGCTTATGCAGTTTTCAAATAAATAAAAGAAACTTGAAATAATACATGATAAATATCATTTATAAAAATTGCTGTATAACTTCTGTTAATTCTCTTTTGGATAATAATCCTGATTTTCTCCAGATTTCTTTTCCGTTTTTAAAAATTATCAAAGTAGGAATAGAACGAATTCTAAAATTTTCTGCTAATTTTTTATTTTCATCTGTATCTATTTTTAAAAGTTGAACTTCTTGATTAAATTTTTCTTCAACAGCTTTTAAAATAGAATGCATAGTAATACATGGACTACACCAATCTGCATAAAAATCAAGTAAAACTATTGATTTTTCTTCTTTCATAAGCATTGTAATAATTATTTATCAAGCTAAGAATATTTTTATAAATCCAAATTAATTCCTTTTCTTTTTTTGAAATTTAATTTTGTTTACGCTTGCAAACAAACGTTTAAAACTGAATTAAATTCCTTATGTTTGACAATTATTAAATTTGATTTTAAACACACAAATATGGCAGATGATAAGAAGGTAATTTTCTCTATGTCGGGAGTTTCAAAAACTTACTCAGGAGCAAATAAACCTGTTTTAAAAGATATTTATTTAAGCTTTTTCTACGGCGCTAAAATCGGAATTTTAGGATTAAACGGTTCTGGAAAATCAACTTTATTAAGAATTATAGCTGGTGTTGATAAAGATTATAATGGAGAAGTTGCTTTTTCTTCTGATTATTCTGTTGGTTATCTTGAACAAGAACCAAAATTAGATGATGAAAAAACAGTTTTAGATGTTGTAAAAGAAGGAGTTGGAGAAACCATGGCGATTTTAGAAGAATACAATAAAATCAATGATCAATACGGTTTACCAGAAGTTTATGAAGATCCTGATAAAATGCAAAAATTGATGGATAGACAAGCGGTTTTACAAGATAAAATCGATGCTTCAAACGCTTGGGAAATCGATACGAAATTAGAAATAGCAATGGATGCTTTAAGAACTCCAGAACCCGATAAAAAAATTGGTGTACTTTCTGGTGGAGAACGTCGTCGTGTGGCTTTGTGTAGATTATTATTACAAGAACCAGATGTTTTACTTTTAGATGAGCCCACCAACCACTTGGATGCGGAATCTGTGCATTGGTTAGAACATCATTTACACAATTATAAAGGGACGGTAATCGCTGTTACGCACGATCGTTATTTCTTAGATAATGTGGCTGGTTGGATTTTAGAATTAGACAGAGGACAAGGAATTCCTTGGGAAGGAAATTATTCTTCTTGGTTAGATCAAAAATCTAAACGTTTAGCGATGGAAGAAAAACAAGCCAGCAAACGTCAAAAAACACTTGAACGTGAGTTGGAATGGGCAAGAATGAATCCTAAAGGTCGTCAAGCTAAACAAAAAGCAAGGCTTAAGAATTATGACAAATTAATGAGTCAAGACCAAAAACAATTGGATCAAAAATTGGAGATTTATATTCCTAATGGTCCGCGTTTAGGAACCAATGTAATTGAAGCCAAAGGAGTCAGCAAAGCTTATGGAGATAAATTGCTTTATGAAGATTTAAACTTTAAACTTCCACAAGCAGGAATTGTTGGCATCATCGGTCCAAATGGTGCTGGAAAAACAACTATTTTCAAAATGATTATGGGCGAAGAAACGCCTGATAAAGGAAGTTTTGAAGTAGGTGAAACTGCAAAATTAGCTTATGTTGATCAAAAACATGCGAATATAGATCCTGAAAAAACAATTTGGGAAAACTTCAGCGACGGACAAGAATTGATTATGATGGGCGGACGTGAAGTAAATTCCAGAGCTTATTTAAGCAGATTTAATTTTGCTGGAAGTGAACAAAACAAAAAAGTCAGCACCTTATCTGGTGGACAAAGAAACCGTTTACACTTGGCGATGACTTTAAAAGAAGAAGGAAACGTTTTACTTTTAGATGAGCCCACAAACGATTTGGATGTCAACACTTTAAGAGCTTTAGAAGAAGGTTTAGAAAACTTTGCAGGTTGTGCAGTAGTAATTTCTCACGACCGTTGGTTTTTAGATAGAATTTGTACACATATTTTAGCTTTTGAAGGAAATTCTCAGGTTTATTTCTTTGAAGGAAGTTTCTCTGATTATGAAGAAAACAAGAAGAAAAGATTAGGCGGAGATTTAATTCCTAAGCGAATCAAATACAAAAGATTAACCAGAGATTAATATTAAAGAAAAAAGTAACTTAAGTTGCTAAATTCTTGAGAAATAACTTTTAAATTTGAATATACATCTTTTTATTGATAACGAGATAATGAGAATCTATCGTTTAAAATTTTTCTGATTTTAAAAAGATTTATATTTGTAATTCAAAAAAATAAACAATGGCAAAAGAAAAGATAAGACGCGTAAAATGTTTGATAATTGGATCAGGTCCTGCAGGATATACCGCAGCTATTTATGCTGCTCGTGCTGATTTAAATCCTGTGTTATACACAGGATTAGAACCAGGCGGACAATTAACTACTACTACAGATGTAGATAACTTCCCAGGATATCCAGAAGGAATTGACGGTCCAACTATGATGATGCAATTACAACAACAAGCTGAACGTTTTGGAACTGAAGTTAATATGGGAATGATTACTGAAGTAAAATTCAGTAAAGAACACGGAGGAATCCATAAAGTTTGTGTTGATAATAAAGAATGGATTGAAGCGCAAACTATTATTATTTCAACTGGAGCTACTGCTAAATATTTAGGATTACCAAGTGAACAACGTTTGAGAGGTGGCGGAGTTTCTGCTTGTGCTGTTTGTGATGGTTTTTTCTATAAAGGAATGGATGTAGCTGTTGTTGGTGGTGGAGATACCGCTTGTGAAGATGCTTCTTATTTAGCAAATATTTGTAATAAAGTAACCATGCTTATCCGTCGTGGAGAAATGAGAGCTTCAAAAGCTATGCAGCACCGTGTTGAAAAAATAGAAAATATAGATATTAGATATTTCACCGAAGCTGAAGAAGTTTTAGGAGAGAACACAGTTGAAGGTTTAAAAATCATCAATAATCAAACTAAAGAAACTGAAGAATTAAAAATTTCAGGATTCTTTTTAGCAATTGGACACACGCCAAATACAGAAATATTTAAAGATCAATTAAATATGGATGAAGCTGGGTATTTGATTACAGAAAATAAATCTACTAAAACAAATATTCCTGGAGTTTTTGCTTCTGGAGATGTTCAAGACAATGTTTATCGTCAAGCGGTAACTGCAGCAGGGACAGGTTGTATGGCAGCTCTTGATGCAGAGCGTTATTTAGGAACTGTTGAAGAAATCAAAGAAGAAAAAGAAGAAAGCGTTTCTGCTTAATTCTTAGTTTATATGAAAATGAAAAAGCACAGGTTTTAAAAAATCTGTGCTTTTTTTATAATCAATATTTTTCTAATTTTACTGCTTAATCACCACCAAAGAAGCTATGGTTCCAGTAGTTAAATTCCATTCGTCGTGGGTTAGGATTGCCCCATCTTGATCTTCAACTTTAAATTCTGCTGTGTTGGGTCCAGATTCTCCTTGATTTAAAGCTTTTATTTCAATTTTTGTAAATCCATCTTTTAAATCTATTTTTAAACTGTGAAATCTTGCCAAAAGAGTAACATTTTCAACTACTACTTTTCCGTTTACCATAATATCTACTCGATCTCCATCCACTACTTGTGCATCTCGCCAACTGATTTTCACATAATCTCCTGAAGTAAAAAATCTTCCTAAATCTTGAGGCTTACTATATTCTGCGTAAATTTCTCCATCAGAATCATCATTTTCTAAATATTTAGGTTGAAAATCAACTGTTCTTTTTACATATTCATCTTCTTTTTGCATATCCACTTTATCTTCTCCTTTATCTCTATCTAAAGAAGGTGCATCAGGTTGTCCTAAAAATCTTTTTGACTTTTCTCCTGAAGAATATCCTCTGTCAATTCTAAGATCTTGTCCTGTAGGAGATTCTCTTCCTATACTTCTGTTTTCTTCTCTGTCAATACTTTTTCCAGCGTCTTTTGTTTCTGGAATATCTACTTGAGCAAAAACAGTTGAACAGAAAAATGTAAATATCAATACACTCAAATATCTCATAGTCTTAAATTTCTTATACAGATTTTAAATCTTTTTCTTTAACAACAAAAAATCTGCCATAACTCAAAAATAGAAAATTCTTTATATATAAAATCAATTAAAAGATTTCCTTAAGAATTTTCTTTCCCTTTTATGGCCCTAAGCATTTCTCTTTTCCCAGGTGGACCAGGAATTTTTTCTATTGTAAAACCTACTTTTTGCAAAGTTCTTCTCACACTTCCTTTTGCAGAATAAGTAACCAATACTCCTTCTTTACCTAAAGCTTCAAACATATTTTTAAAAATATTTTCCTCCCATAATTCTGGCTGCACTCTGGGTCCGAAAGCATCAAAATAAATAAGATCAACAACTTGTTTTTCTTTGTAATCTTGAAAAAATAATTTTCGCTTTTCTATGCTGAAATATTTAGAAATTTCAACGCTTCCCTCCCATTTTGCTGTATTTATTTTCTGATAAAACAAAGAAGCTTTTTCCGTTTTCAATTGTTTTGGAAAATTTAAAACTTTCCATTCTTTTTCTTCCACAGGATAAGCTTCTAAAGCTGTGTAATGTATTGAAATTTTATTTTCTTCAGCATATAAAGCGGTCAACAAAGCATTTAAACCTGTTCCAAATCCGATTTCTAATATTTTTATATTTTTCTTTTCTTGAAAATTATCTTGATGAAAATACAATCCACTTTTTATAAAAACATGTTTTGCTTCTTGAATTGCCCCATGTTTAGAATGATAATTTTCTTTCCATTCTGGTAATTTTATACTGTAAGACCCATCTCCAGTTTCAAAAATTTCACGTTTCATAACAGAAATATATTAGCGGTTAACAAATATAATTTTTTATTTTTATTATCTATCTGATATTAATTTCCTTTCATAAACAATTTTAAAATTCCATTTATATCATAAAAACATTTTAAAACGCTGATTTTCATAAATTATATTTATTAATCTTCTTAAGTTTATAAAATCATTTAACAAATCAGATAGAATACATTAACACTAATACTTAATTTATAATAAATAATTTTTATATTTTCACAGCGCGAAAATCCAAGCGGAGAAAAATTCATTTCTCTGCTTTAAAAATATAGTATTAATGTATAATAAAGAAGATTTATCAGTAACAAAAATAGAACAATCAAGAATAGAAAAAGCTAATTTAGAAGATCCAGGTTTTGGAAAATTCTATACAGATCATATGTTGATTTGTGATTATAAAGATGGAAAATGGCAAACGCCAGAGGTAAAACCTTATGGACCTATGCAATTAGATCCTGCGTCAAAGATTTTTCATTACGGACAAAGTATTTTTGAAGGAATGAAAGCCTTTAAAGATGACAAAGGAAAAGTTTGGTTATTCCGTCCTGATCAAAACTTTCAAAGATTTAATAAGTCTTGTGTTCGTATGTGTATGCCAGAATTTCCTGAGGAATATTTCTTTGCTGCTTTAGATACTTTAATGAATTTAGACAAAGATTGGATCAAAGCTCAAGATGGATATTCTTTATATATCAGACCTTTTGCTATTGGTATTGAAAATCAAGTTGCTGCTGCTCCTGCTACAGAATACAGAGTTTGTATTATTTGTAGTCCAGTAAAAGCTTATTATACAGAAGAAAGCACAGGTTTAAAAGTATTAATTCAAGATAGATTTAGTCGTTCTGCTGAAGGAGGAGTTGGTTTTGTAAAAGCTGGAGGAAATTACGGTGCTTCTTTCTACCCTACTGAATTGGCAAGAAAAGAAGGATATCAACAAATCATTTGGACAGATTCTGCAACACATGAATACATGGAAGAAGCAGGAACAATGAACGTTATTTTCCGTATTGATGACACTTTGATTACTGCACCAACAAATGAAAGAATTTTAGATGGGGTAACGCGAAAAAGTATTTTAAAATTAGCTGAAGATAAAGGCTTTAAAGTTGATGTTAGACCAATCAAAGTTCAAGAAGTTTTAGAGGCTGAAAAAGAAGGCAGATTAAAAGAAATTTTCGGTGTAGGAACTGCTGCTACTTTAGTTCCTTTTGTAGGATTTGGTTATAAAGGAGAATACTTTGAATTACCAAAAGTAGAAAACCCTTATGGCCCACAGCTGAAACAAGCTTTACAAGATATTCAGTATAATCGTGCTGAAGATAAATTCAACTGGTTATATGAAATAAAATAAGTATTTGAAAACTTATTTTTGAAACAAAGCTAAAGTCAATACTTGATTTTTATGTCAAAAAAATCTATAAATCATATTGCTTTGTTGACTTCTGGAGGAGATTCCCCTGGGATGAACGCTGCCATTAGAGCAGTTGTTCGTTCTTGTGCTTATTATCAAATAAAATGTACAGGAATCTTCAGAGGTTTTGAAGGTTTGATTGAAAAAGATTTTAAAGAACTCAACGCCAGATCAGTAAAAAACCTGATTAATCGCGGAGGAACTTTTCTTAAATCTACTCGTTCAGCTGAATTTGAAACTAAAGAAGGCAGAAAAAAAGCATATAAAAATTTAAAAGAAAATCAGATAGATGCGTTGATTATCATCGGTGGAAATGGGAGTTTTAAAGGTGGTGAAATCTTTAATGAAGAACACCAAATTCCTGTAATTGGAATTCCAGCCACTATTGATAATGATATTAACGGAACTGATTTTTCCATCGGATATGACACAGCTTTAAACACCGTTGTGGAAGCAATTGATAAAATTAGAGACACTGCAAGTTCTCACAACAGATTATTTCTGGTAGAAGTAATGGGAAGAGATGCTGGAGATATTGCTTTAAACGCAGGAATTGGTGCTGGAGCTGAAGAGATTATTATTCCTGAAGAAAATTTAGGAGTAGATCGATTATTAAAATCTTTAAAACAAAGTAAAAAATCAGGAAAAACTTCCAGTATTGTAGTGGTTTCTGAAAGCAAACTCACAGGAAAAAATATTTTTGAAATTGCAGAATATCTTGAAAATCATTTGGTGGGTTATGAAATTCGAGTAAGTATTTTAGGACACATCCAACGCGGAGGTGCGCCAAGTTGTTATGATCGAGTTTTAGCAAGCAGATTAGGTATTAAAGCAGTAGAAACTTTATTGGAAGGAAATACTAATGTAATTGTTGGAATTACCAATAGAAAACTGACTACTATTTCTTTTAAAACTGCAGCTTTTGTAGAAAGAAAATTAGATGAAGATTTATTGCGTATTGCTGAAATTACCTCAATTTAAAAATATATGAAAGACAATATAAATATAGCAATCAATGGTTTTGGTCGAATTGGCCGACTCGCTTTAAGAATTGCTTTGAAACACGAAAACGTAAATATAGTAGCCATCAATGATGTGGTTCCTGTTGAACAGTTGGCTTATTCTTTAAAATATGATTCTGTTCATGGTCGTTTTGATGGAAAAATTGCTGTGAAAAACAATAATTTAGTCATCAATGATCAAGAAATCAGAGTTACAGCAGAAAAAAACCCAGAAAATTTAGCTTGGGATGAAGTTCAAGCAGAAATAGTTTTGGAGTGTTCAGGAGTTTTTAAAGATCACGAAAGTGCTGCAAAACACCTTAAAGCTGGCGCAAAAAAAGTAGTAATTTCTGCACCTTCAAAAGATGCACCTATGTATGTAATGGGCGTAAATCACAAAGAAATTTCTGCTGATCAAGATGTCATTTCAAACGCTTCTTGCACCACGCATTGTTTAGCTGTTTTGGCAAAAGTAATTCACGATCACTTCGGAATCAAAGAAGGATTGATGACCACTGTTCACGCGGTTACCGCTTCACAAAAAACAGTTGATAGTCCAGCAAAAAAGAATTTCAGAATAGGAAGATCAGGATTAAATAATATTATTCCAACTTCCACAGGAGCAGCTTTAGCAGTTACCAAAGTTATTCCTGAGTTAGAAGGAAAATTAACAGGAATGGCTTTTCGCGTACCCACTGCAAATGTTTCTGTAGTTGATCTTACGCTTAAAACAGAAAAAAGCACAGACTTAGAAACTATCAAGAAAAAAATAAAAGAAGTTTCTGAAAACGAATTAAAAGGAATTTTGGGTTATACAGAAGAAGAAGTTGTTTCTCAAGATTTCATTTCAGATACACACAGCTCAACATTTGATGCGGGCGCAAGTATAGAACTCAATTCAAACTTTTTTAAATTGATTTCTTGGTATGATAATGAATATGGTTATGCGAGTAAACTTTTAGACTTAGCTTTATATATAAACTCTTTAAAGAAAAAATAAAATGATTTTAATTGCCGATAGTGGCTCTACAAAATGTGATTGGGTTTTACTAAATAATAATGCAGAAATTATTTTTAAAACTAAAACATTAGGTTTAAATCCAAATGTTTTGACTACACAAAAAATGCATAAACGTTTAGCACAAAGTGAAGAAATAGCCCATGTGAATGAAGAAATTGAACAAATTTATTTTTATGGAGCTGGTTGTGGAACAGAAAAAAACAAAACGCGTTTAAAAAGATTTTTAGAAAAATATTTCAGAAGAGCTAAGTGTGAAGTTCATGAAGATTTGATGGGCGCTTGTCTTTCTGTTACAAATTCTCCGTCTGTAGTTGGTATTTTAGGAACGGGTTCTAACGCCTGTTTTTACGATGGAATAAAAACCAAAACCCACACCCCTTCTATGGGATATTTATTAATGGATGAAGCCAGTGGAAATTATTTTGGAAAAAGATTATTAAGAGATTATTATTACGAAGAAATGCCAGCAGAAATCGCTAAAGATTTTGCTAAGGAATTTGAATTATTTCCTCATGAAGTAAAAGAAAATCTCTATAAAAAAGAAAATCCAAATGCTTATTTAGCAAGTTTTGCAAAATTTATTGCAAATTATGATCCACTTCCTGAATATTTTTCTGATATGTTGGAAAAAGGTTTGGAAACTTATATTGACAAATGGATTATTCCTTTTCCACAAGCCAAAGAAAGTCCTATTCATTTTGTAGGATCTATAGCTTACTTTGCTAAAGATATTATCAAAAAAATATTAAACGAAAAAGGTTTAGAATTAGGAAATATTCAAAAAAGACCTATTGATAGTTTAACTGAATATTTTCAAGATAGAATTAAAAATTCTCTTCTTTAAATCAACTGAAATTTTCAATAAAAAAACCACAGTCTTAAAAAACTGTGGTTTTGTGTTTTTATAAATAAAAAACTATTTATTTCTTTTTAAACTTTTCATCATAAGCAACAATAGAATCTTTTATGATTTTAAAAGCTGCTTCTTTTCCTTCTATTCCGCTTACTTCAACAGTTTTTCTTTCTAATTTTTTATAATCTTCAAAGAAATTGATTAATTCTTCTTTATAATGATCTGATAATTCCTCTACAGAATTAATATGATTTACGCTCATATCATCTTTTGCTACGGCAATGATTTTATCATCAGGTTCACCATCATCAATCATGCGTAAAACACCAATTACTTTTGCACTTACCAAACACATTGGTCTGATATCAATTTGAGAAAGTACCACTACATCTAAAGGATCAAAATCTTCTCCATAAGTCTGTGGAATAAATCCATAATTCACAGGATATCTCATCGAAGAAAATAAAACGCGGTCTAAACGCAACATTCCTGTGGTTTCATCCATTTCATATTTAGCTTTGCTATTTTGTGGAATTTCAATAATTGCTTCCACTATTTCTGGAGATTCTTCTCCAATAGACGCATCATGCCAAGGATTAAATTTCATTGTATATATTATTTTAAATTTTTGTTATTAGTATTCCTATCCATACAGCTAATACACTTAAGATTAAACTGAAAAAAGTATAAATTCCAAATGTTCCGTAATTTCCATCTTGTAAAAGCTGTAAATTCTCTAATGAAAACGAAGAGAAAGTGGTGTATCCTCCACAAAAACCAGTGGCAAAAAACAATTGCCATTCCGGTTTCATCCAATCATATTTTTCAGAAAAACCAAAAGCCATTCCAATCAATAAACTTCCTAAAACATTTACCACAAGTGTTCCTAATGGAAAAGCAAAAGGCCAAATTTGATTGAATAATAAATTGGTGAGATATCTACCAATACTTCCTAAAAAACCTCCAAATCCTATTAATAATAATATCCTAATCATCGTAAAGTATATTTTAAAAATGAATAGGAGTCATCAGCTTAATTCAAGCGGTTTTGGCGAACTCCATCGCCTTTTTTGGAACGTGCAAATATAATATTTTTAAACTTACTAAAAAATATTTTATACATTCCTTATCTTTAATGTTTTAAGCTTTAAAAATGAAGATGATTTTCATCTTTTTTATCCAATTTATATAGTATAGTTTTTGAAACTGAAGATTATTTTTTCTTATAGAAACAGGGTTTATTCTATTAATTTATTGTATCTTTATTGTTCAACTTAAACATTGACCTTATGGATATACACTTTAATTATGTACATGTTTCCGCCAGTGAAAGATTGGAAGAATTTACCAGAGAAAAATTAAATAAACTAAAAAACCACTACGATTTTATTGTAAGTGCTGATGTATATTTTAAAACTGAAAAATCTTCTAATCCACAAAAAGACAAAGTTTGTGAAATTCAATTAAATTTACCAGGTCCTGAAATATTTATTTCAGCAATTGAAGAAAACTTTGATAAAGCGGTTTATAAAAACGTAGCAGATTTAAAACGCCAATTACGAAAACGAAAAGAAAGAATGCAAACACATTAATTATTATTATTAAATACTAACAAAGTGAACTGCCTCCATAAAAACGAGGCAGTTTTTTGTTTTATATTGCTTTTTTATAGTTACTTTCCTCTTAGTTTTAATATTTTTAAATCCTGTTTCTTATATTATATTTTATGGAAAATTTAATCATCATCGGAATAATTGTAATCTTGATGTTTTTCATCGGTTTATATATAGGTAAAAAATTATTTTCCTTAAAAGCTGAAACTCAATATAAAGTTTTAGAAGAAAAGTTTTCTGCTGCTTTAATACAATTAGAAAATTTAAAAAAAGAAGAAGAAAATCTCAGAATAGATAAAGAAAATCTAAACAATAAACTCATTCAACGCAATGAAGAATTTAAATTTCTTCAACAAAATTCAGCCAAACAAGAAGAGGATTTAAAAAATCTTCATGATAAATTCCAAAAAGATTTTGAAAATCTTGCTCATAAAATATTAGAAAACAACTCAGAAAAGTTTACAAAACTCAATAAAAATAATATTGAAAATATCTTATCTCCGCTTCAGGAAAAAATTAAAAGTTTTGAAGAAAAAGTAGAAAAAAACAAAGAAACTACTTTACAAAGACATGCAGAATTAGGAAAGCAATTGGAACAACTTCATAAGCAGAACATAAAAATCAGTGAGGAAGCTACAAACTTAACACGTGCTTTAAAAGGAGATAGCAAAATGCAAGGAGATTGGGGGGAAATGATTTTAGAACGCGTTTTAGAACTCAGCGGATTGGAAAAAAACAGAGAATATTTTGTTCAAAAATCTTTTACAACTTCAGAAAATAAAAGACTTCAACCCGATGTTGTCATTTCTTTACCTGGAGATAAAAAAATGATTATCGACGCCAAAGTTTCCTTAGTAGCTTATGAAAAATTCATAAATTCTGAAGAAGAAAAAAATGCTGAAATTTTTCTAAATCAACATTTGAATTCTTTAAAAAAACATATTGAAGATTTAAGCAAGAAAAATTATAATCAGCTTTACCAAATGGAAAGTCCAGATTTTGTTTTGCTTTTTATTCCTATTGAAGCTGCTTTTGCTTTGGCTTCTCAAAAATATCCAAGATTGTATAATGAAGCATTTGACAAACATATTATTTTGGTGACTCCCACTACTCTATTGGCTGTTTTAAAAACCATAGATAGTATGTGGCAAAATGAAAAACAACAACTCAATGCTATTGAAATTGCCACCCGAGCAGGAAAACTTCATGATTCTTTTGTAAATTTGATTGTAGAATTTAATAAAGTTGGAAAACAATTAAACACTGTGCAAGGAACTTATGATTCTGCTATGAAAAAATTAACTGGACGAAGAAGCTTAGTAAAACAAGTTCAGAAATTAAAAGATTTAGGAGCAAAAACAAATAAAAAACTTCCTTCAGATTTGTTGGATTAATTTAAAAATTATGAATAAAAACTTTAAACATGTAAAAGATTCTGAAGTAGTTTTTTCAGAATTAATGCTGCCTTCTAAAGCAAATTTTAATGGAAAAATCCACGGAGGATATATTTTATCTTTACTTGATCAAATAGCTTTTGCTTGTGCATCGAAACACAGCGAAAATTATTGTGTTACCGCCAGTGTAGATACAGTTGATTTTCTTCAACCTATAGAAATTGGAGAATTGGTTACTTTAAAATCTTCTGTTAATTATGTAGGGAGAAGCTCTATGGTTATCGGAATTAGAGTAGATGCAGAAAACATTCAAAACGGAAGTAAAAAACATTGTAATTCTTCTTATTTTACAATGGTTGCCAAATCAAAAACAAATCAGAATGTAGCAGTTCCAGGTTTAATTTTATCTTCTAAAACTGAAATTCGTCGTTTTGTTAGGGCTTTAACAAGAAAAGAATTAAAATCCAGATATAAAGATGAATTTAATAATATGGATTTTACTTCTTCAAAATTTCATGAAAAATTGAAGAATTACAATGTAAAACTTCAACTTTAAAAATTAAGTTTTTGTTTTTAAGCTTATATTAAATTCAGAAAAACCATATCTTTAAGTTTTATTAATTATAATACTTATGAAATCAAAATTCGTTTTATTACTTCTCTTTGCTTTTTTAGTCAGCTGTTCTGATTCTTTAGTGCACACTTGGAATATTGATAAACTTAAAATCATTAGAGAAAACGGTAAAAATTCAACTTATAATAATATTGGAACCATCACTTTTAATAAAAACGGAACAGGAAATAATGATTTTAATATCATAGAAAATGATTATGAAGATAAATCTCCTTTTAAATGGGAAGATTCTTCTGATTATATTTTATTAAAACAAAGTGATAATGAATCTTCTTCTCGTTTATTTAAAGCTTGGATTATTACAGAAAGTTCTTCAAAAAAACAAATTTGGAAATCTACAAATGGAAAAAATGATGTAGAAATTTTAGTATTAAGCAGAAATTAGAAAAACTTCTTTTTCCTTATAATTCCTGTATTTTGTTTATCTTTATTTTCAAATAACTGCTCTTTTTGTTGTAAAATTCTTATTTTGCAATAGCTTAGACTTAACTTATGGAAAAAATTACAAGAATATTTGATATTGCTTATTATCAAGCAGAAAATCATCCTATTGATAAAGCTTTGGTAACCAAAAGAAATGGAAAATGGAATTCTTTTTCCACTAAAGAATATTTGGAAGAAGCAAATAGAATGAGTCGTGGACTTTTAAAATTAGGGATAAAACCCAATGATAAAATTGCCGTGATCACCACTTCAAATATTAGTGAATGGAATATTTTAGACATCGGAATTCTTCAAATTGGTGCGCAAAATGTTCCTATTTATCCAACAAATCCACAAGAAGCTTATGCTTATATTTTAAATCACAGTGAAGTAAAATATGTATTTGTTTCTGATGAAGAAATTCTTGAAAAAGTAAAAGCTGCAAAAGAAGGTTCTCAAATTAAAGAGATTTATAGTTTTATTGAAATTGAAGGTTGTAAAAACTGGGAAGAAGTTTTAAAACTTGGCGATGATGAAAGTCTGCAAGAAGAAGTTGAAAAATTAAAGAAAAGTGTAAAACCTGAAGATTTAGCAACTTTAATTTATACTTCAGGAACCACAGGAACTCCAAAAGGCGTGATGTTATCTCATCAAAATATTGTCAGTAATGTTTTAGACAGCGCCACCAGAGTTCCTTTTGAAGAAGGCACACAAAAAGCTTTAAGTCTTTTACCTGTTTGTCATGTTTTTGAACGCATGCTGATTTATCTTTATCAATATTTTTCTATTTCTGTTTATTATGCAGAATCTATTGAAGCAGTTGGGGAAAATTTAAAAGAAGTTCAGCCTACTTTTATGACTGTTGTTCCCCGAGTTTTAGAAAAAGCTTATGCCAGTTTTTATAAAAAAGGAAATGAAATGAAAGGGCTTAAAAGACAGCTTTTTCATTGGGCATTAAACTTGAGTAAAAAATATGAACCTTTCAGAAAAAATTCTTTCTTATTAGAATTTCAATTGAAAATAGCCCGGAAATTAGTTTTATCTAAATGGAAAGAAGGAATGGGCGGAAAAATAGAGCTTTTAGTTTCTGGAAGTTCTGCTTTAGATCCTGAATTAGCTAAAATATATTCTGCTGCTGAAATGACAACAATTGAAGGATATGGATTGACAGAAACTTCTCCTGTAATATCAGTAAATACCACAGATTCCAGTTTATTTAAAATTGGAACGGTAGGAAAACCTATTCCTAATGTGGAAGTAAAAATTGCAGAAGATGGAGAAATTTTGGTTAAAGGTCCAAATGTGATGAAAGGATATTATAAAGATGAAGAAAAGACAAAAGAAGCTTTTACAGCAGATGGATATTTTAAAACTGGAGATATTGGAACTTTAGATAGTGAAGGTTTTTTAAAAATCACAGATCGTAAAAAGCAATTGTTTAAAACTTCTGGCGGAAAATATATCACGCCACAAAAAATTGAAATAGAATTGGAGAAATCTCCTTTTATCGAACAAGTTATTGTTATTGGCGATGGAGAAAAAATGCCTGCTGCTTTAATTCAATTGGATTTTAATCATGTAATATCTTGGGCAAAACATAAAAATCATGGTTTTGAAAATGATAGTTTTGAAAAATTATCAAAAAACCAAATAGTAATTGATAGGGTTCAAAAAGAAATTGATGAAGTAAATTATAGTCTTGGAAATTGGGAAAAAGTAAAAGCTTTTCGTTTAACTCCAGATGAGTGGTCTATTGATGATCAAGAATTAACGCCAACTTTAAAAGTAAAACGTAGAAATGTGATTAAAAACTACCAATATCTTTATGATTCTATTTATAGAGAATAATATTTAAGATTTTAATAAGTCTTTAATTGCTCCTTCCACTTGGGTATGTCTGAAAATAAATTTTGAATTTCCCCAGTGTTTGCTCACCACTAATTGACTTGAAGTAATTAAATTTGCCATTTCTCCTAATGCAGTTTTTAATACAAACTCAGGAACTGGTGGCAATAATATTGGTTTTTTTAAAGTTTGTGCGATGCTTTTGATCAAGTATTTCTGCATAACAGGATTTGGCGCAACAGCATTGAAAACTCCTTCTAAATCATTTTCAACTGCAAATAAAAACAATCGAGCCAAATCATCTATATGAATCCAAGATTGCCATTGTTT
>Ga0079226_10000893_pt1 | contig 22194 bp, 14 predicted proteins | sample Poulit2014_FD_76345 | JGI IMG/M metagenome (GOLD analysis project Ga0079226, IMG submission 76345) | Agricultural soil microbial communities from Georgia to study Nitrogen management - Poultry litter 2014 | ecosystem: Environmental > Terrestrial > Soil > Agricultural land | place: USA: Georgia... | reverse complement strand
TCTTCTGGGTCTTCTGGGTCTTCTTTTTCTAGCTCAGCTATTTTTTCTTCTGCTACTTCTAATACTTCAATATTTGTTATTAAATCTTTTTGTTCATCTGTTAATGATTCATAAGCTATTCTTATTTTTTCTACATTATCTTTATCTTCTAATGTTAAATCTTCAAGTTCTGGCAATTTATTAATTGCATCTATTATAGTTTGTACAGCGTTTTCATTAAACCATTCTTTTATTTCATTAACTTTATCTTTTATATTATATGGTATTAAAGCTTTTTGTTCTTCTGTAAGAATTATATCATATTCATCTATGATATCCTTAGCTAATTTTATATCCTTTATTTCAAATTCATCTATATTTCCTAATTCTTCAACTCTATTACTAAATCCTAAAGATACATCTATATTCTCTTCTGTTGGCTCTGGTGTATTGTATAAGTCTACCATATAATCCCTAATTATTGATATGCCATAGTCTGGATTAGGAGCCCAAAGTCCACCTAAATCTTCAACAAAAAGTATTGTACCTGCCCATTCAGCTTCTTTAGTCTTATACCATCTTGGATGAGGTTCTCCAACTGGGTCTACTCCACAATATATACCTAAATGATTAAAATGTCCTCTTACGCCATCCTCTGGTGTAGCAAAAGTTTCATGGTCTTCTGGTCTATCTCCTATTGGATCAGCTATTTTAATTCCAGCCCAATTATTCATTTCTGGTCTAACTTGTCCAGTATATTTACCAAAATTAGTTTCTTTAGCAGATTGAGTATAGAGTATTTCTGGCCTCATACCCATTAACTCTCCATATTGCCAATATACAGGAGCAATATCTACAAATCGTTTATGGGCACCTCTTTTTACTGCCCAAGCCTGTGCTTGTCTTACACTTATTTGAGTTTCTGATATAATCGGAGTTTTCAAAGATTGAATTTTCTCTTCTACTGCTTCAAGTTTTTCTAAATATCCTTCTTCTATTTTTGCCCTTTCCTCTTCACTCATTTCATTATAAAGAGCTCTAGCCTTTTCAGCATTTACTTTATCAGTTACAACTATTGTAGTAATGTCCTCTGGATTAGGTAATATATCTACTAATTCCATAAATTCTTCATATCTTGACTTTATATCTCCTTCATCTCCAGGTCTAAACATGTCCGATTCTTTAAAAGATCTTTTAGTTACAAATGCTTGAAATCCTTTTCCTATAACTTCTTCTTTTAGACCTTCAGCATCTTCTTCTCTTTCAAATTTTCCTGCCATAGCCCAATGGTTATAAGTGTTTTTATCAAATAGCATAAAAGCATTTTCAAATCCTGCTTCTATTAAAGCAACTACTCGTTCCATAGCCTCTTCTTTAGTACTATAAACCCCTATTTGAACACAATACCATTCCTTTTCCACATGATCACTAGCCTTAGTTATATCTGAGTCATCTATTACTCTTTTTGTTATCCAAGATCCTTCATATTTTTTATGTTCTTTTACTTCATTTAATACGGGTTCTGCCTCTTCTCTAGTTTCAAATCGTCCAGCTATAGTGTAGAAAAAGTCACTATTAGGATCATCAAAAACGAAAGCATTTTCAAAACCTAAACCGTACAGTTCTATTGCTGAATTTAATGCGTTTTCCTTACTTGAAAAAGTCCCTGTTTGTACACAATGCCATTCCTTTCCTTCTACAGGTTCTTCCGAAGCTTTTTCAGCTATAGCAGGTAAACCTAGCGACAGAAACATGGTTAACGCTATAAGTAATGATACTACTCTTTTACTTTTCATTCTGTAAATCCCCCTTTTGAACTTTTGTTTTTTATTCCCTTATTATATAAGTATACCACTTCTGAAATGTTGTTTCAATTTATTTTAAGAAAATACGAAATGTTTTTTCATTCATATTATGACACTTTTCTACTATTATGTTCAAAGTACCTTTGTATAGATATTTATTTTATCATATATTATATTATTCTTATGAATTAAGTCGGCAAACAATTATATAGAGATAGGGGATAGAAAGTTTATTACCATCTATCCCCTATTAATCATATTATAATATTTTATAGATAATTATTCTTTTATTATTTCTTTCATTATTATGATTGTTTTCTCTTATTTATAACTATACCAGCCAATACTAGGGCTAAACCAATAACAATATATCCTATTTTTTTGCCTTCACCTGTTTTCGGTAATTCACCTTTATTTTCAGAACCCTTTCCTAAATCATCTTTTGGTTTTCCTGGCTTTTCTGGTTCTTTCGGATCTTTGGGATCTTTAGGGTCTTTTGGATCTTTTGGTTCTTCTGGCTCTGTTGATTTTAATTCTAAAGCCTCAATAGCATTTAATAAATCATTTTCTGCCTTATCTAATTCTTCTTGAGTTGCATTTTCATTTTCATATATAATCTTTCCCGATTTTAATGCTATTTCCAATGCCCTCCAGCTTCCTTTTGTATAGTCCTTTTTATTTAATTTTTTTGCTTTGGATATTGCTGCCGCCAACTTGGTCTTATCTATTTCTGGAACTGGTTTTTCCTTTTCTAACTCAGAAATTTTCTCTTCTGCTTCTGTTAATTTATTAATATTTCTTACTAAAGCTTTTTGTTCTTCTGTTAATTTTTCATAGGCTTCTCTTGCTACTTCTACTTTTTCTTTATCTTTTAATGTTAAATTATCAATAGAAGGTATTTTTTCTATCATCTCTTCTACTTTTTCAGCTGCCCTTTTATCTGGTTCTGTCGGATCAACTGGTTCTTCCATTTTTACAATTTCAGCTGTATTTCGTACTCTTAACCTCGGCCCTTCTGGATCCGTAGATGCTAAACCAATAGCGGTTATTGTATCTCCTATTTTAATGTCTGGATTCCATTTTCCTAGACTTTCTTCATTACCAGATCCATCACCTATATATCCATTTACATATACCCTGGCTACTCCTGAATCATCTTCAATATATAGGCTATTCCTCAATTCATCTATTTCTTTTACCTTTCCTTTTACTTTCACAAGTAATCCTTCATTTTCTTTTAACATACTATCCTTTGCGGTCATTTCTATTGGTTCTATTTCTTTAATTTCATCACCTATAACTATTAAATCCTCAGCTTCATTTCTTATTTGAAGTTGATAATCCCCTTCATATTCTCCTGCTGTACCTATGATTCTAACTTTAGTACCTAAAGGTAACTTAGTTTGGGATACACCAAATATAGTCATTCCACCAGTTTCATCTTGTACATAAATTACTTCAAAGAAGGCATTATTTAAATTATGTTCTTTTGAATAAGCCTCTGACATAGCAGTAACCCTACCTTCTATAGCAAAAGTTTCTCCAAAATTTTCTGGCATACCATCCCTTACTTCTTTTATAGTTTTAACTTCTACTTCTCTTTCAGGTTTTAACCAATCTAAGATATTACTGGTTATTTCAATATTTGAATACCTATTATCCCCTGCCATTTCAAAGTCTGAGAAAAATGTTGAACCTGAAACTATTACCTTACCTCCACTTGGTAGCTCCTCTGCAGAAAGAACATGGACATTTCCTTCATCTATAGGAATAAATCCTGCTGGAGTATTGCCTGCATTTTCATTTTTAGTCGTAGAATGGCCTTTTACTAGAAAATCTACATTTTCATCTTTTCCATTTTCCTTAAGCAATACTGAACATCCACTATAGAAACTATATTCATCACCTTCACCAAGATTAGGTGTTAAGTTATATTTATCTGAAGTATAGTTTTCAAAATATAGTCTATATTGTTGCCCACCATTCTTTTCATAATCTACTACTTGGTCAGAGTTAAATATTACATTTGAGCCTATAGCATTTAATACTTTATTACCTTGAATAGAGTTTTGATAATCTCCTGTTCCATCCCCATAATTGGCTCTTGAAGTAATTATTAAGGAACCACCTCTATCAGTAAACCTTTTAATTGCCTCTATTTCTTCATCACTAAGTTTAGACCTTTTAACCTCTCCTTTATCCCTTGGTTGAGGTGATGTTATTACTAATACATCCATATCTTCTAAAGATTCATCTTTTAATGGTTCATGATTTTCTACCATAACCATTTTCTTATCCTTAAGCATTTCCCTAAAGTTATTAATCATACCTTCATAGTCCCCACTTACGTATTGATTACTATGAGCATAATCTACCATAACTTTTACAGCTGAACCTTTAGGAACTACCTCCACTCTCTTACTAGTTGTAAAGGCTTTATCTATACCAGGTATTGTAGCAACTGCATACAAATTGTACTCTCCAGAATCTTCTGGTTTCCAATTCATTGTTGCCTTTGCCGTACTACCTTGGCCAATATTTTTAACTATGTCTTCACCAATTTTATTTTCATCAGAAATATTACCTACATAAAATTCTACTTTTGCTTCACTGAGAATAGATTCGTCATTATTATATACAACAGCATCTAAATCAATAGAATTTCCTAATTCAAAATAATCACTGGAAACATCTAGTCCAGATAAACCTACTGGCAATACTTCTCCAACCCATACTGGTGCTGTAACTGATATATCTTTATTAGCCTGAACAACTCTTACATAATAATAATCATATATTGGTTCTAATTCAAAATTCCAATCTACTTTATGTTCATCGAAATCTTTTGACGCAGATACTACCCCACCATTAGAAATAAGTTCTACTCTTTTAATTTTTTGCTCTTCATCATCCGTATCTGGCTCATTAATATTTATAGATATATCTAATTTCTCTGGACTATTAAGTATTGAACCCATTAATTGTCCATTTACTTTATACATTATTTCCAAATTTTTATTTTCTGTAGCATATACTCTCATATCTCTGATACCATCATAAATACTATCTCTATTTAATTCATCGGTAAGTATTACATCTCTTGCATCATTGGATGTTACCCAGTTGCCTTTATGGTTATCTTGGTTATTTGATGGAGCCAAATGCCATCCCTTATCTAAAGCTCTTGTATAATATTCATAACTTGGAAAATACCCACTACCTCTAATAGGGCCTTCTCCATTACCTACTTCTATTAATTGAACAACATCGTCTGCCCCTTCACTATAATAACCAAAGTCTGCAAAATCTCCAAAGGTTGTACCAGGATGATTTAATTGGTTGATAGATTCTGGGTGCTGGGCTATTTTATCATAATAAGCCTTCAGATCCATATCTCTATTAGTTCTAGATGCAAACCATGGTGTATTGAAAGTATTTATATGACCCCATCCACCAGTGGAACCACTCCAAGTCATTTCATAACCAGCTAAAGCTACATATTCCCCATCTTCATTATATGCATCAGCTTTTTCATGAAGTAACTTCCATTTTTCACTTGTAGATTCGGATATATCTGTAATATTTTCATTATCTAATTCATTATCGAACCAGTTTGAATGGTCTGTTACTGCAAAGAAATCAGCCTTTCCTTTATCTCTTGCATAAGTATAAGCATCATCTGGTGTACCCGTACCATCGGAAACATTTGTATGGGAATGTAACTGTCCAAAGTAATGATTGTACTCTGCTTCACCTATAGAAAAATTCCAGGCTTTAGTTTCTTCATTTCCTTTTGTATCACGTACAAGAACTGTAACACTATGGTTATATAGTTTTAAATCTTCTTCTGGAATATAAGTAACACTTTCTTCTGTAACAGTAGCCTTATCTGTTACATCTACTCCATCAACAAAAATTTGAACAGAATCAGTATCTATTCCTGATGGGTCTTCATATTCTGCTTTTATTACTGGTTTTGTATCAGATTCATCAAGGACTGCCCCTTCTTCTGGTTCTACTTTTGTTATAGTTGGTGGTAAAATATCTTCATCAGTTATTTCTACAAAATATGGGTTTTCCCTATTTTCTGGGGCTGTTGCTTCATTAGTTCCATCTGTAGCCCATATAAAGTATTCTAATCCAGCCATATTTAGTTCTGCCTTTTGTATAACCGTAACATACTCCTTATTAACTAAGGACATTTCTTTCTCTTTATACTCTGTTTCACCTTTAGTTCTATAAAATAACCTAACGTCCTTCACTTCTCTATCATCTGTAACTTTAGCTTTTATTTCTAAATCTTTATATATATTCGCATTACTTATTGGCTCATGCTCTATAACTGGTGCTTCTATATCTGGCCCTAATTCGGTTTTAGTTACATCTTCTGGGTTTTGTACACGTAATTGATAGTTTTCATTGTGTATTGAACCAAATCCTATGATATCTACTAAATCCCCTTCTCCTATACCTGTTAATTCTGGCATTCTAAATATAATTAAAGTATCTCCTGATAAATTCTCTATTATAGTATTAAATTCATAATTAATTTCTTTTAAATAAACTTTTTCAACTTTAACTCTTTGACATTCATAATTACCAGTTTTAATATCAGAGAAGGTAACTAACTTTGGTTCTGGCAATTCATTATCACTGCTTACAACCTCTACATCATTATGGTCTTGAGGGACTACTTCTAATAATCCAGCATATTCATCTATCTTCCCTGATACAATAACTTCATCCCCAATTTTTAACCCTAAGTCTTCTCCATTCTTATATATATCTATAGCAGCAGTTTCATCTTGTATGAAATAATTATTGTTAGAAACAATGAAGGTCACTATTCCTTTAACTTTTGCAAAGTCACCTTTGTTAAGTTTTCTTGCTTCCGCTATAGTCATAAGTTCAGCTATATTGTACACAAATATGCCTATATCACTATTTTCCATTCCCTCTTTTACTGCTATTGCCTTAATAGTTGTATTTTCGTTTATAATTATTGGTTCAACGTATTTACTGCTTTCTACAGTCGGCTCACTGCCGTCTATTGTATAATATATAGTTGCACCTTTAGTTTCCGTTTCTAATATAACTTCAGTTCCTTTATCTACTGTACCTTCCTTAGGTCGTGCTATTACATTGGATACTTTATTTATTGGCTCTTCAACTTCATCTTCATCAGATACTAACAGAGCATCGTCTACTTGTATGTAACCTTTTTCTTCATCTGCATTTCTTACGGAAAATATTACTTCTACATCATCTACATCTTTATCATAACTAAATGTATAAGTAATCTCCTGCCATTCATCAGTGTCTAGTATTGTATAATCTGTATACTGCGAATAGCCTCCGTCTCTAAAGAAAGCATTTCTTATTTCCCCTTTTCCTTTAACCCAATATGTCAATGTATATTCTACGTCTTTCTTAATAGATATAGGCTTAGAAGTAAACCTTTTGTGGCTAGAACCTGTTTCAGCTAATTGAACTGCATAATCTCCATCTTTAGCTCCAGTATTAGTTTTATTTACTTTTGATTTAGCAATATTTGATTTTGCCCCAAACCAACCTACTGGTAAACCATTTTCCCATTCTTCAAAGTCGCCATTTTCTAATAAGTTTTTCTTTTCCGTACTACCATCATAAGACGTCCATGTAATGTTATCTACTGTTATTTGAGCATTTCTACTTCCACCAGAAGCATGTCTAATTTCTAGCTTAAATTTCCCCTCTATATTTATATCTTTTACTTTAAAGTTTTGAACCCCATTGTTATTATTATCTAAAGTATATGTTCCCTTTGATTCATCGTTTATAAATAATTCTACGGTTCGTTCTTGATTGTTAGTGAAAGCCTTTTTAAGGTCTACAGAAAAATCTTTTATTCCATTTTCGATTTCTGCATATATAGTAGAGTTATTTCCTGATCTTCTTAACATTATCCCTTTACCATCTATTGAATAATCGTCGCTTTGATCAATTAAACCTTCCCTAGCATGTACGTAATGCCACTCAATATCATTATCACCTATGAAACTTCCATCTAGATATTGTCCAGCATTTTCTGAAGTGTAATTAGTAAAAGTTTCTACAAATGTTTCCTCTTCTGCCTTTGCTATACTCGGTAAACCTATTGTAAATACACTACTTAATACTAAGACTAAAGCTAATAATCCACTTAACCTTTTAGTATACTCGTGTCTCAAAAAAATCCCCCCTTGTAAAATTTCTTTACTTTGAAACTCTGTGAATTTTCTGAATATTAAAGGCCTAATAACGATTTCCTACTTATTTCTACTATATAACAAAACCTCCTTTCACAATATTTCACCAACTGTATACGTATATCATACCATACTTATTAAATAGATTATAAATCTTAATTACTTTTTAAGACTTTTCATAATTTAAAGGACATTAAAACCTTATACATTTGTGGACTTCTTACAAAGTGACTTTCTAAATATATTTAAAGTATAACAAAGCAGAGAAATCTCTGCCCTGCTAATTATTTACTTTAGTTTCCTTTTTTCCTTAAGGATAACCTTGAACTAATAATATTAAACCACCAAAATATAATTCTAATTTATTGCTATCACCTGTTGCTGGTAATGTTGTTGATTTTAGTTTTTTGAAAATTCCTGACTCTGAACAATATTTGTAATATTCTTTTTGCTAAAATACAGTAATTTTTTGTTTACTTTTATTTTTTATTATTTTATACTAAATTCTTTTCTCCAATATTACCAACTCAATTCCATGTACAGGAATATATAAGATTTCTTTATATCTATCTTCTAATTCTAAAAGTTCAAAGAATTCGTCAACATAAGACCAATTATATTTACTAGTTTTCATGAACCCCTTGTATATTTGTTGCTAAAATAGTAAAAATAGACTATTATATTAATAGATTAACTTTAAATAAATAGGAGTTGATTATATGGATATTATAGTAGATGCTTTTATAGAAATCCCAAAAGGTAGTAGTAATAAATATGAATATGATGAAGAACGTAAGGTACTAGTCCTTGATAGGGCATTATTTTCCCCTATGTTCTATCCAGCTGACTACGGATTTATTCCAGATACATTAGCTGAAGACGGAGACCCAATAGATATAATGGTACTTATGGCTCACCCAACCTTTCCAGGTTGTATGATAAAGTCTAGAGTTATAGGTATGTTCTTAATGGAAGATGAAAAAGGTAAGGACGAGAAGATTATATCTGTGCCTTTAGGAGATCCAAGATATGAAGATATTAAAACCATTGATGATATGGGCTCCCATATGAAAAAGGAATTTGAACATTTTTTCTCTGAATATAAGCAGTTAGAAGGAAAAGAAGTCCATGTTAAAGGATGGACAGATGTAGAAGAAGCCATTGAGGCGATAGAAAAATCAAGAAAAATTAAGAAAAATCATATAAAGTAAAAAATACTGGCTATATGTTATAGCCAGTATTTTAATACATTTTCCCATACTTATTATTTTTATATATTCGTCCCCAAAATACTTCAGACCTAAATTATTCACTAACCTACATAATCTTTTTCCTAAATCCTACACCTAAGACTATTAACAATATACCCACAAGATAAATTTCAATATTATTAGCAGCACCAGTCCTTGGTAATCCACCTCTTCCTTTTACCTCTTTATCTGACTTCTCAAGTTTATATTTATTATTTTTATCATCATCTTTTTTATTTCTACCATTCTCACTTGGATCCCTTGGTTCTTCTGGACTTTCCGGTTCTTCTGGGTCTTTTGGTTCCTCTGGACTTTCCGGCTCTTCTGGGTCTTCTGGTTCCTCCGTTCTTAACTCTAGCTCTTCTAATGCTTTTTGTAAATTTCCTATAGCATCATCTACCTCTTCCTGAGTTACATTTTTATTTTGGTATATATCCTTAGCAGAATTTAATGCTATTTCCAGTGCTCCCCATGTTTTTTCTGTATATTCTTGTTTATTCAATTTCTCTGCTTTCCCTATCTCTTCTGCTAATTTTGTTTTATCTACTTCTGGAGCTGGCACCTCTTTTTCAAGTTCCCCTATTCTCTCTTCCGCTAATTTCAATATGGGTATATTTATTATCATTGACTTTTGAGATGCTGTTAATTCATTATATGCCGCCCTGGCCTCCTCTACCACCGGTTTATCTTCTAGTGTTAATTCCTCTATTGGTGGTATTTTACCAATTAACTTTATTACTCTATTGGCTGCTTCCCTATCTACTGCTCTTTCTAATTCCTTAATTCTGGCTTCTGAGGCTCTTAATTTTCTCATATATTCTTCTGGTATCAATCCCATTTGTTTTGGTGTTAATGCATTACGTGCCTTTCTAGCATTAGCAACAGCTTCCTTATCCTCTAAAGTTAAATCTTCTAAATCTGGTATTTCCTCAATCATTTTTATTACTGCGTTAACTGTTTCCTTTTCAAGTTCAGCTATTTTTTCTTCTGCCTTTTTAATTCTATAATCTATTACTAACTCCCTCTGTTCATTAGTAAGATTATTATATGCCTCACGTGCTTCCTCTACTGCCCCACTATCCCCTAATGTAATATCTTCAAACTTTGGAAGTTCCTTTATTAAGTTCACCACATTTTGTGCACTATTTAAATCATTCTCATTAATTTCCTTTAGTTTTATGTCTGTTACTACCGGAAAATGATCCGATGCCTCTGTATCTATTACTCTTGTCTTCACTACCTCAATTCCATCATTTACGAGAATATAATCTATACGTTTACTAGGATTATTTACAGGGAAAGTATATCCATCTCCAACACCAGTTAATTCCCAACTATCATTTAGATATTCAAACATCGGTGCAATTTCAGGTGCACCTGGTAATGCATTAAAATCTCCAACTAAAATCTTAGGTTCTGCCACTTCAGAAAAAATATTAAGGGTATCATCTACTTGCATTTCTCTTACCATTGGATCTCCGCGATAATCTAAATGAGTCACATAGAATGAAAACACTTTACCATCTACATCAATCTTTGCTCCTGGAAAACCTGGCATAGGTCTAGGTTCTGGATTTTCATCTTGGGTAGAAAGCCTCGTTATTTCATAATTAACAGCTTCCGTTATAGGATATTTACTTAAAATAGCCATTCCATATTTTCTTCGTGGTTGTCCTTCTTCAAGGGGATCCATATCATATATAGGACCATAAAATGAATACATTCCCAATTCGTCAGCTAATATTTCAACTTGATCATCAAAGTTACTTCTATCACTAAAATTCACATCCACCTCTGTTAAACCAACAATATCTGCTCCTGATTTCCTAATAACTTCTGCTGTGCGTCTAATGTCATAATTACCATCATTACCTATTCCTGCTTGGATATTATAATTTATTATTCTAATGGAATTAGGGTCCTTAGGATCTTCAGGTTCCTCTTCTTCCAATTCTTCTAGTCTAGCCTCTAATGCTTCTAATTTTGCAATTAATTTTTTTGATATTCTTTGTTTTGGATTACTGTGTAATGCCTCGTAAGCTACTCTTGCTGCTTCTACTGCTTCTTTATCTTCCAATGTTAATTCTTCAACTTCTGGTAATGCCCTGATACTAGTTTCTACATCAATTGCACTTTGTACAAAATTTAATCTTTCTATTAATTTATCCTTATCCTCACTATCTGGCAAGGCATTTACCACTGGCCATGCTGCATCAACATCTTCTTGAAGTAAACTTCGTTCTGCCCTTCCTACCATTTCCTGTGCATAATGTATTTCTCTAGCTTCTTCATTTGGCCCATCAAAGGGTACATTTTCTATAGTTATTATTTCTTCATAAGGACCAAATTGCCCCTTTGGTTGATACAGTATAACATCAAAATGTGTAATTTCTTCAGCTTGTTTTTTATTATATAGGTAAATACCAGAAACCTTTTCAGGATTTCCTACAGGCGTATAATTAGTTCCATCCTCAAAATAAAACTTTAACTTATAATGAATAGGCCATTTATTAGTGGATTCAGGTAAGTTTTTATAGTTATATAGTCTATAATAATCCATTCCATTCCAATATATACTATGTGTCACTTTTTCTATATAAGGTTCCGACTCCTCTAATTCTTTAATTCTCTCTTCTAAAGTAATAAGTTTATCTATATTTGTTACAAGTTCTTTTTCAGCATTTCTAGATAATTCATTATAAGCTTCTCTTGCTTCTTCAACTTCTTCTTTATTATCTAAGGTTAAGTCTTCAACTGACGGCAACTCATCAATCATGTCCTTTACTAAATTAGGTGCAAAAGGTACATTTTCAATGGTCATAATAACTTTATTATTATTATCCATTAATTCTACATCAAAATAATCAATTTCAGCAGGATCTAATTTAAGTACTGTCCAACTGGCAGATCCTGGTTTAAAAGGAGTCCCTTTTTTACCATAGCCAAAACTTTCTTTTTCTACAATAGTTCCGTCCTTCATATAAGCAATTAAATAATTCTTTGTAACATTTTCTGGTAACCCCTCATAGTTTTCAGGTCTAAATTCATTAGGATTTGGATGGTTAGTACGATTATATCCTATCTTACCTATATGTACCTCTGGATTTACTGCTGAATCTTCAGCTAATGCCATGTCCATAATAGGAGTAAACATTGACAAAATCATAGACAGCACAATAACTAGTGATAATCTTTTCTTATCGTTCATTATTTTTCTAACCTCCCCATTATTTAAATTCTCCTTATACTATGGTTCTTACTATTCCCTCCCTTCACCTAGGATTGTCTTATTAAATTGTATGATACCTTTATTATCTTATTACTGGGATCTTTTTAGGATTGTTTACTATAAAAAATAGCAATAGAATATATATCGAAAATTTTTTAGATTTAAAATCAATTCTAATGTTAATTGATGAATAGTCCCCATACTTTTATAATTTTCTGAATAGTTCAAATCTAATTATAACATAAAATCAATTTACACAATGTCTAAAATTGACGAATATCCTTCTATTTTTATTAAGCTTTTCATTTATTTTCCCTAATATATAGATGTTTTTCTACATTTTATTTTGCATTCTCCGATTAATATATAGAAAATCTATGCATAGGCTCTAAAATAGTTTCATATATTAGACAAAATAGTAGAGCTATTATTGAAAACAAAAGTTCTTTTTAGAATTTATTATCTAAGTTCCTCCCTTGAAACAACTCTTCTTTGCTAAATATTATAAAACTCATAAGCAAATAAAAATTAGAAATGAATGACTTGAAAAGTTTACTTTTCCGGAATGAATTTTAATTTTTATTTGCTCGACCCTTTACAAACTTTAAAAAACAATATAAAACCCTAAAGCAAATAAAAATCTAAAACGAACGACTCTAAAAGTTCACTTTTTCGGAGTGAGTTTAGATTTTTATTTGCTCGCCCTTGCACTAACCTAAAAGAACAGAATATAAATTTGACGCCTTCATCCCCGAAGTAATAGCTAAACCAATTACTTCTCCTGCACCCTTTTCAATTAAAGCCCTACCACACTCTTCCATGGTACTCCCCGTAGTAATAATATCATCAATTAATAAAACTTTTTTGTTTAAAAACTCTTTACTGTCCTTAACATAGAAAGCATTCTCTAAATTTTTGATTCTTTGATTTTTATTTAATTTAGTTTGAGACTTAGTAGATCTTTTCCTTATTAAGTTTCTTTTTGCAAAAGGTATTTTTAACTTTTTACTGATATACCTTCCTATTAACTCTGATTGATCATATCCCCTAAGGGCTTTTCTACGCCTATGTAATGGTACATAGGTTATAATGTCTATTTCACTAACTAAAGATTTTTCTTTTATAGTATCTAAAAGTATTTCTCCCAAAGGCTTATACAAATAATTTTTACTATAATATTTATAAGCATATATTTGCTCTTTTATAAACCTATTATAAAAAAGGGAGTATATTACTTTATCTAAATATGAATCAATTAATTTTACTTCCCTATTTAGATATTCTAGTTTTTTCATACAATCAGTACATATATAACCTACTATTTTAGGCTCTTTTTCATTACAGAAAAAACATATATTATCTTTTGGAAATAATAGACTATTTAATCCTTTTAAAAAACTCATAAAATCCTCCTAGAAAATAGATAGCATTTTCCTAAGTTTCGTGTCTAATCCTGAATATCTTTTAACTATTCTATTGTTATTAATCATCTTATAAAGATATTTTTCATCTCCTACTAGTACCACTAATTCCTTTGCCCTAGTTATAGCAGTATATAAAAGATTTCTAGTTAATAGCATAGGAGGCCCCCAGGATATTGGCATTATAATAACAGGAAATTCACTTCCCTGACTTTTATGTACAGTAGTTGCATAGGCCAATTTTATTTCATCCAAATTACTAAAATCATATTTTACTCCTTTTTCATCATCAAAAAGGACTTCTATTATATTATCTTCTTTATCTATATTAGTAATAAATCCAAAATCTCCATTATATACTCCTTCACCTTTTTCTACTATTTTCCCATGTTTTACAATTTCCCATTCTGTATTATAATTATTTTTTATTTGCATTATTTTATCTCCCACTCGAAATACTTCATCACCTATCCTTTTTTCTGACTTTTCTTTCCGTTTAGGATTCAATATATTTTGCAAGTTTTTATTTAGTGAATTAGTACCTACATCTCCTTTTTTCATAGGAGTCAAAACCTGAATATCTCTTAAAGAACTGTAACCGTTATAGTTAGGAAGTCTATCCCTACATAATTCTAATATAGTATTTAATATTTCCTTTGACTCACTATTTTTGATGAAATAAAAATCTTTATTTTTTACATTAAGATAAGGACCTTCCCCTTTGTTAATCCTGTGAGCATTTACTATTATCATGCTTTCTTCTGCTTGCCTAAATATTTCATTTAATTCTACTACCTTTACTATTTCACTATTTATTATGTCTTTTAAAACATTTCCTGCTCCAACAGAAGGTAATTGATCCACATCTCCAACCAATATAAGCCTAGTTCCTGGAACAATTGCTTTTAATAGATTGTTCATAAGAAGTATATCTATCATAGAGGCCTCATCTATTATAACTAAATCTGCATCTAATGGACTATCTTCACATTTACCAAAGGCCATTTCTCCATCTCCTTCCATATAGGAGTATTCTAATAGCCTATGGATAGTCTTTGCCTCTTTATTAGAAGCCTGGCTAAGCTTCTTAGCTGCCCTACCAGTGGGTGCTCCTAGTACTACCTTTAAATCTTTCTTCTCAAATATTTTTATAATGGCATTTAATATAGTAGTTTTCCCAGTACCAGGGCCACCAGTAATTACTAGTAAGCCTTGTTCTATAGCTTCCTTTATTGATTCCCTTTGTTTATTTGCAAATTTAATTTCCCCAGTCTCTTCTATTTTTTCAATTTCCTTTTTTATATCTATATCAATATTATCCAATTTAACTCTAGATAACTCTAAAACTTTTTTACTTACATTATTTTCTGCCTTATGGAAAGGCATATAATAGACCCTAGTTCCTTCTTCTATATTTTCTATGTAAATATCACCTTTCATAGCCAATTCTCTAAGAGAAATTTCAATTATATCTTCTTCCATTCCTAACATTTTTGAGGTTTCTAATAATAGCTCCTCAATAGGAACAAAACTATGACCTGAGCCTGCATATTCTAATATTTTATATTTAATACCCGCTCCTATTCTATAAGGTGAATTTGAGGCTATTCCTAAATTATGGGCTATTTTATCTGCAGTCTTAAAACCTATTCCAAATATATCTTCTGATAATCTATAAGGATTTTCCCTTATGGTATTTATAGTATCCTTTCCATATTTTTTATATATTTTTAAGCCATAAGAAGTACTAATACCATATTGTTGAAGAAATATCATTACATCTTTTACTTCTCTTTGTTCTTCATAAGCCTCTTTTATTTTCTTTAACTTTTTTTCTCCTATTCCTGGTACTTCCTTAAGTTTTTCTGGTTCATCTTGAATTATATCTAAGGAATCCATCCCAAACAATTCTACTATTTTTTTTGCAGTCTTAGGTCCTATCTGGGGAATTAAACCAGAGGAAAGATATTTTTCAATCCCATTCAATGTAGCAGGAGTTACAGTAGATATATTTTTAATTTGTACTTGTTCTCCATAATTTGGATGATATATCCATTCTCCCTTTACTTCAACAGTTTCTCCCATATTTAAAATAGGCACACTACCAACAATGGTTATAACTCCATCAGTAGTCTCAAGTAATGCAACAGTAAAACCATTTGATTCATTCCTAAATATTATTTCTTCTACGGTACCTTCTATGGTCAATAACAAAATTTATACCTCCAATATTTAATACTTTGAAAATATTATACCATATACCTAAGTTAATACATTCTATTTTTGTAAATTATCCTTTATCATTGGTATTCCCTTAAAAAACCCCTCCTTGACTTAAATTTATTGTATCCAAACACATGTTCTAAGTCAAGGAAGGGTTTTACTTTATTTAATACCAGCTATTACTTTAGATAGCTCATTTATACTTTCCGTTAAATCATTTAACTTCCCTTCTATTCTAACCAATAGGTAAACAGATATGACTATAGGAAAGCCTAAATTAGCTATATGTGTATAAATATCTCCCATGGCAGCCTCCTTCTATATTATGAAAGCTGAGGCAAAAGCCTCAGCTTTTTATTAAAATCCTATATCCTCAATTTCAGTCCTCACAATTCTTGCTCCTATAATATCGACTAGTTCTCCCCCACCACTATAAAAAATTTCTTTTTCTATAATTTCATCCATTACATCTTTAATTTCTTCAGGTGTTAAATCTTCTCTTGGTTCATCTACAGATATATTCGCTCTACCATCATTAGCATTCTTAAAAGTCATTTCTAACCTTTTTCTAATCACTTTTTCACCTCCCTATAGAAACTTTAGTCTCTTATTCCTCTTCCTCTACCAATTCAATTTCTTCTAGTCTTTTAATTTTGTGTACAGGCATTATTTGTAGATTAGCTATAGATTGAGCTGTTTCGTATAAGTCTTCATCTAGTGTATCTGATTTTACTCTTGAATAGGTCTTAGACTTAATTATTGCCTTATCCCCATCCATTCCCACTAATAGTTCTAGCTTTAATCTAGTGTTATCTTTTACTGTTACTAATGCCATTTTCTCACCTCCTTCTACTTTTTATATAGAATACAGGCTATCTTTTTACCATTATTTTTTTAAGTTTCTTTAAACTATTAGTTTTGGTATTTACTACAGTCCTATAAGATATTCCTAAGATTTCACTAATTTCTTTTATTGATTTACCCTCTATATAGTAGTAAACAGTTACCTCTCTCTGTCTTTCCGTTAACTTTTCTAAGCCTTCTAAAAGTAATTTATTTTCTTCTGAACTAATTATATTTTCTATAGGTTCTTTTCCATCCCCCTCTAACAAATCTAATATTTCTTCTTTCCCATCTCCTACAGGTTCATTTAAGGATAGACAATATTTTTCCTTATGTTTGTCTAAGTATTTATATTTAAGCATAGTCTTTACATACCCTAAAAATTTTGTTCCCTTTGAAGGGTCATAATCTTCTAAACATTTTAGAACTACCTCATAACCTTCTTGTATTAAATCATCGTATAACTCTGTCCTATTATAATAACGTCTTATAGAACTTATAATTAAAGGATTAAGCTTTAATAATAATTTTTCTTTAGATTTTATATCTCCCTTGTTACTTTCTTTTAATAACTGTTCTATTTCCCTATACATTTTTTCCTCCTGAAAGGGAAGGTACCTTCCATATTTCCTAGGTATTTCTATATTAACCCGAAAATAAAAAATAGAAAAAAGTAGGGTAAGGTTATTTCCCTACTCTACTTTATTAAAGTCTACTAATATATATTTAATTTTGCATTTTAGCTAATTAACTTGCTAAAAGTCTAATGTGACTAAGTCTAACTCCTTGAACTTTAATTTCTTATTCCTCTAAACCTTCTTTTTTCAATGCATCAGCTTTATCAACTTTTTCCCAAGGAAGATCTAAATCAGATCTACCAAAATGTCCATAACTAGCTACCTGTTTATAAATAGGTCTTTTTAAATCTAAATCTCTAATAATTGCTGCTGGTCTTAAATCAAAATGTTTATTTACTAACTTTTCTATTTCCTCATCACTTACTTTTCCTGTACCAAAGGTATCCACATATATAGATAAAGGTCTAGCTATTCCTATAGCATAAGAAAGTCCAATTTCACATTTGTCTGCCAATCCTGCTGCTACAATATTCTTTGCTACATATCTTGCAGCATAGGAAGCAGATCTATCTACTTTAGTAGCATCTTTTCCAGAAAAGGCACCACCACCATGTCTACCATAACCACCATAAGTATCAACTATTATTTTCCTACCGGTAAGACCTGCATCTCCCATGGGGCCACCAATTACAAATCTACCTGTTGGGTTTACATAGTATTTTGTATTTTCATCTATCATATCTTTTGGAACTATAGGTCTTATAACACTCTCTATAATATCTTCCTTTATTTGTTCCAAATCTACATCTGGACTATGTTGAGTAGAAACTACTATATTTTCTATTCTAATAGGTTTGTCACCTTTGTACTCAACAGTTACTTGAGTTTTACCGTCTGGCCTTAAATAAGTAAGAGTTTTATTTTTTCTTACTTCAGCTAATCTTTTAGACAGTTTATGTGCCAAAAATATTGGTAAGGGCATAAATTCTTCTGTTTCGTTACATGCATACCCAAACATTAAACCTTGATCTCCTGCACCTATTTTGTCTAACTCATCTTTACCATTTTCCTTATGTTCTAAGGCAGTATCTACCCCTAAAGCTATATCCGGTGATTGTTCATTTATAGATGTAATAACTCCACAAGTTTCCCCATCAAACCCATACTTTGCTCTTGTATATCCTATCTCTTTTACCGTTTCTCTAGCTATTTTAGATATATCTACATAGCAATTTGTTGTAATTTCTCCTGAAACTAAGACTAATCCTGTAGTTACACTAGTTTCACATGCAACTCTAGCATTAGGATCCTTTTCTAAAATTGCATCTAGAATTGCATCTGATATTTGATCACATACTTTGTCTGGATGCCCTTCTGTTACAGATTCTGAAGTAAATAGCCATTTTTCCATTAAAAACACCCCTTATTTTACCTTAAATTAAAATTTCTAAAAATAAAAAACCTCTTCCAAAAAGAAAAGGTTATTAAAAGCACCTCATCTTTCAGAATTTATACTCTGTGGGATTTAGCACCTTTGCATCATACAGGTTGCCGGGTTTCACAGGGCCCATTCCCTCCACCACTCTTGATAAGGTATCAAGATTTTTTATTTAATTAAAATAATTATAACACAGCTAATATTTTAAGTCAATGAATGCTAAAAATAAGATACTACCCTATAGCTTAATATTAAAACTATAATACCAGCAACAATAACTCCAGATGCAATAGCAGTAAAAGCTTTCTTAAAATCTATTTTAAACAAAGTAGCTGCAATACAACCAGTCCAAATTCCTGTAGTAGGTAAAGGTATAGCTACTAAGATAAACAAGCCTAATATACTATACTTTCTTATTTTAGCCCGACTTCTTCTTAACGTCCTTTGCTTTATCCAACTAATAGTTTTAGAAAAAAGGGCAGTTTTTTCTAAATAATTCATTACTGGTTCTAATAGTTTTAATAGAAAAGGAACAGGTATTATATTACCTATAATACCTAGTATTGTACTATGTAATGGGCTAAATCCTAAGGATATCCCTAAAGGTATAGCTCCTCTTAGTTCTGAAAGAGGCATAGCGGCTACTAATAAAACTAATAATTCATTTTTAATGCTGGTTAATAATTCTTCCAATGTAAATGCCCCCTCTAAATATCTCATATTATATTTAGTCATATATTATTATATAGGCTTTCCAGAAAAATTAAAACCCACTTAATTTTAATATTTTACATTAGGTGATATAAGGAGATATAGTGAGGATTATTTAGTATTTGGTCAAAATATTAGTATAATATTACTTATTCACTTTAAATGCTTATTTAACATTGTTGCATTATACTATAATATATCCTATACTATAATAGTCGTCGGAAATCACGGGGTGTGGCGCAGTTTGGGAGCGCACGTGGTTTGGGACCATGGGGCCGGGGGTTCGAATCCCTCCACCCCGACCATTCAAAGAAGGATTGATTTTATCAATCCTTCTTTTTTGTTTATTAGAAAGGTTGATTTTATGCAAAGAATACTTAGTCCTATGAAAAAAGCCATTAAAGAATTTCAACTTATTGAAGAAGGGGATAGAATAGGTATAGGGGTCTCTGGTGGAAAAGATAGTATGGTACTCCTTAAAGCTCTAAAACTTTATCAACAATTTAGTCCAATAAATTTCGAATTAGAAGCCTTCACTATAGATTTAGGTTTTGAAGGTTTTGACACTGAATCTATTAAAAATTACTGTGAAAGCCTAGATGTCCCATTCAACCTTAAAGAAACCCATATTAAAAAGGTAGTATTCGATATTAGAAAGGAAAAAAATCCTTGTTCCCTATGTGCAAATATGAGAAGAGGAGCTTTAAATAGTCATTTAAAAGATAAGGGATTCAATAAACTTGCCCTAGGTCATCATAGTGATGATGCTATAGAAACTTTATTTTTAAGCATGTTATATGAAGGAAGACTTAGAACCCTACCACCAAAATCCTTTTTAACTAGAAAAGAAATATATGTTATACGCCCTTTTATATATTTATATGAAGAAGAAATTACTAAAGCAGTTAATAGGGAAAACATTCCTATATCAAAAAATCCATGTTATGTAGATAAAGAAACTAAAAGGGAGGAAATTCGTATCTTATTGAATTCCATATATAGTGAAATACCAGGTTCGAGGAAAAGAATTTTTAGAGCTTTACAGAACAAAGATGAATTAAGATTATTGTTAAATTAAAAAAGATAGGGGATTTCCCTCTATCTTTTCATATTTTAAATATAATTCCTACAGTTAATACCGTTAATCCTAAGGCTATGATTGTATATAAGGCTCTTTTTTTCATTTCCTCACTCTCCTTTAGCATTAACTATTATTATCAGCTAAAGGATTTTTATTCAATTCTTTAAAAACTTCTCTTCCTATATTTTTTACATCAACCTATTATAGGTATAGACAGTAGGTAATTTACCATCCTTTTTATAAACAATTTCATTATTTCATATGCTATTATACACATATTTCCTCTGACCTTGATTTTAGTCATTCTTATTTGCTAGTTAATTTGTCCTAATTGTATCTGGATCTACATGATTATCTTGTAATAAACCTATCCAATCTAAAGCCTTACCAGTTCCCCCTGCTACACTTGAAATAGGGTTTTCAGCTATTTTAGTAAAGATACCTGTACTTTCTGTAATCAACCTATCCAACCCATATAATAAAGCTCCTCCCCCAGTAAGTACTATACCATCATCACCTATGTCTGCAGCTAATTCTGGTGGAGTCCGCTCTAACACAGAATGTATAGTATCTAAAATATTTGCAATAGGTTCTTCTAAAGCTTCTAATATTTCTGAAGAAGAAACCATAATATTTTTAGGTAAACCTGTTACTAAATTTCTACCCTTTACTTCCTTCATCACATCTTTTTTCCTTTCATATGCAGTTCCAATATGCACCTTTAGTTCTTCTGCACTTCTTTCTCCTATCATAATATTATGTTTTCTTCTAATATATTTTATTATAGCTTCATCACAATCATCACCAGCTATTTTAATTGACTGATTAACAACCATGCCACCAAGGGAAATTACTGCAACATCTGTGGTCCCCCCTCCTACATCTACTATCATACGGCCATTAGGCTCTGTTATATCTATTCCTGCCCCAATTGCTGCAGCAATTGGTTCTTCAATTAAATAAGTTGATCTAGCCCCTGCCTGATTACTAGCTTCAATCACTGCTCTCTTTTCCACTTCTGTTACACCACTGGGAACACATATTACTATTCTAGGCTTAAATATTTTTCTTCCCATAGCTTTTCGTATAAAATATTTAAGCATCTTTTCTGTCACACCATAAGTGGAGATCACTCCATCTTTTAGTGGTCTTATTGCAATTATATTTCCCGGAGTCCGACCTAACATCCTTCTTGCTTCTTCACCAACTGCTAAAAAATTCTCTACATCTTGATCTATAGCAACTACGGAAGGTTCATTTAAAATTACACCTTCACCTTTTACATATACAAGTGTACTAGCAGTTCCTAAATCTATACCTAAGTCTGTTCTAAAAGCCACTATCCCCGACCCCCCTCTTCGTTTTATGATCATCTTTTATATTATAATAAGGCTATTATATTTAAATTC
>Ga0079226_10000892_pt1 | contig 22200 bp, 23 predicted proteins | sample Poulit2014_FD_76345 | JGI IMG/M metagenome (GOLD analysis project Ga0079226, IMG submission 76345) | Agricultural soil microbial communities from Georgia to study Nitrogen management - Poultry litter 2014 | ecosystem: Environmental > Terrestrial > Soil > Agricultural land | place: USA: Georgia... | reverse complement strand
CTCTCCTTAACTTTGGTAGGTTATAGATTGAGTGTATCATGACATGTCTTTTTATGTGTCTCGCTTAATTTTACAATTCAAGATCTATAAAAGGAAATAAATAATGAATAAAAAGGAGCGCTCCTAGGAATAGACATCCGGTCTATATTTCCCTGAAGCGCTTTTTTTGAGTTTATAAGTCCTTTTCCATGCTGACGTGGGGGATACCCGCATCCATGAATTCCTCTGAGACAACTTGGTATCCGAGTTTTTCATAAAAAGAAATCGCATGAACTTGACCATTCAAGGTCGTTTGCTTGATGTCGTGATCTTTCACCACTTCTTCCATTTTATCAATTATTTGTTTCCCAAAGGATTTGCCCCGATGTTCTTTTAGGACACAAATTCTTTCTAGCTTTCCTTTGCCATAGACGAAGCGGAGGCGACTTGCTGCAACGGGTTGGTCGTCAACGTAGCCAACGAAGTGAATGGCTTCATCTTCATGCTCATCAATTTCTAAGTTCATGGGTACCTTTTGCTCCTCGACAAACACAGCCTTGCGAATAAGGACACAATCTGATTTTTCGGTTGCCGTTCTAACAATCTTTATTTTCATCTTGATCACCTTATTTCTGCTAATTTTTACTGGAGAACATCTTAAGGAGGGCTTTGCGTAAATCTCCCTGCCAATATTTCCAAGTGTGGTCACCTTCAGCAATTTCTTCATAATGATATTTTCCATCTGCATAGGAGATCAGTTCATGTATTTTTCGATTTGGGATCACGAAATCGAGCGTCTTGCCATCTGTGGTTTCGACCGTCGTTTCATGCCTTCCAATGGAATGATAAATATCGAGAGCTTGTAAATGATTCGATGAGCTGAGTCTTTCGATAACCGTTTCATTCACGTAGGGCGACTGCATAATGACCCGACTGAATACATCAGGGTAGGCCACGGCTGTCATAAGGGCTAGAGTTCCCGCCAAAGAATCTCCCATTAGTGTTCTGCTCATGCCACTTTGCTGGATAGGAATGATTTGATCCAGCAGTGGAACGACTTCATAGATGAGAAAGTGTGTATAGGCTTTATTGTTTGAACCGTCAGGATGATACTTTTTCCTTCTGTCCTCCCGGTCTACAAAGTGAATGCCTGCAAATACTGTTGGTGTAATATCACCGGATTTATGCAGCTGATCACTCAGGGTAGCCAATCGCCCAATTTGAAAATAATGATCTCCATCCTGGGCGATGGCTAGATTGTAGTTACCTAACATAGGAAAAGCCTCTGGTGTGTACAGCTTAATGGTCATTTTTTCTTGTAAATAATGACTGTCAATAAAGTATTCCTTCATATTTCCTAAACGTAATCTAGACATAAGAGAAACTCCTAACTAACAAATTCTTCTAATTGACCCTTATAGAGTTCATAATAATCACCTTTGAGGGAGAGTAGTTCGTCATGATTTCCTTTTTCAATAATTTTACCATGCTCCAGCATAATAATTTGATCTGCTTCTTGAATTGTATTTAGTCTATGGGCGATGACAAAACTTGTTCGACCTTCCATTAAGGTGTTGAGAGCATCTTGAATTTTCAGCTCTGTAATGGTGTCAATATTACTTGTTGCCTCATCTAAAACTAATATAGTAGGATCTGCAAGTAAGGCTCGGGCAATGGTTAATAGCTGCTTTTGTCCCTGACTAATTCCACTACCAGATTCATCAAGTAGTGTGTCATAATCATCCGGAAGTCTCATAATAAAGTCATGGGCATTGGCATTTTTAGCCGCTTGAATGACCTCTTCATCGCTTGCATCTAAACGTCCATACCGGATGTTTTCCCTAATTGTACCATAGAAGAGGAAGGAATCCTGTAAGACGAAGCCCATATGGGATCGTAAGCTAGATCGCTTGATATCTTCTAAGGGTATTCCATCTAAATAGATGGTTCCTTCATCATAATTATAAAAACGGGAAATTAAATTAATAAGGGTCGATTTCCCTGCACCGGTATGACCAACAAAAGCTACCGTCTGTCCAGGTTTTGCCTCGATATTAATATTTTTCAGTGTTGGTGTATCATCATAGGAGAAGGACACATGATCAAAAACAAAATGTCCTTTAGGCGTATCAATTTCGATTGCCTCTCCTTCATCGGATTCTTCTTCCACCTGATCAATTACGTTAAATACTCGTTCTGCCCCGGCAATAGCGGACAAGAGAATGTTAAACTGGTTGGACAATTCATTCAGTGGTCTCGTAAACTGCCTGGCATACTCTGTGAAAATAACAATCACTCCAACAGAGATATGACCTTTAATGACGAGAATTCCACCGAATAGTGCAATTAAACCAAAACTTAGATAGTTTAACATGTTCATGACTTTTGGAATATAACCTGCAAAAAGTAAGGACCAAAAGTTAGATAGCTGCAACTTGTTATTTTTCCCTTCAAACTCATCAATAACCCTTTGTTCCTGGGAGAAGGTTTTGACGATATGTTGACCAGAGACGATTTCTTCTACGAAACCATTCACTTCTCCTAGGTTTTGCTGCTGAATCTTATATAGGGGGCCGGTTCTTTTCGTAATCCATCTCATGGCAATAAACATAAGCGGAATAATGGTCATGGTAATGGCTGTAAGTAAAGGACTTAAGACAAGCATGACCGTTACTGTACCAACAAGAGTAAGCACACTTGCAAATACTTGAGTAACCGATTGGTTCAAGGTGTTGTTAATGTTATCAATATCATTAGTTACTCGACTCATTAACTCTCCATGTTGATGTTTGTCAAAGTAGGAAATTGGTAGCTTATGAAATTGACTAAATAAATCAGCCCTAATTCGATAAACTGTATCTTGAGCGATTCCTACAATCCAAAAGTTCTGGAAAAATACAGATAGCGAATGGAATAAATAGACAATCCCTAAAATAACTAAAAGCATGAGTAATCCGGCTGTCTGTTTTTTATCGATAAAATCATCAATGGCTGTACCGACTAAATAGGGGCCCAACAAGCTTAAAACAGAACTCATTAAAACCATTAGAATAACAAGAGTTAGTAATAGTTTTTGTTTGGCTAAATACTTCCATACACGCTTGATTGTTCCCCAAGCATCACTAGCCGAACGACGATTTTTATTCTTTTTACCCCGGTCAAGATCTAGGGGGATTTTTTCATAATTAAATGGTTTAGTCATCTCATTATGTTGCATAAGGGAGCTCCTCTCCAAATTGAGATTTGACGATATCTTGATATAGGCTAGATGTCTTCAATAGCTCTTCGTGGGTTCCAATGGCTAACATTTCACCGTGGTCCATTAAGAGAATCCGGTCAGCACGAATGGCTGTCGCTACCTTTTGAGTAATGATTAAGGTACTGCTATCGTAGTGTTCTAAAGCATCCAGTAATCTTGATTCCGTAGCTAAGTCTAAAGCACTTGTACTATCATCGAACATCAAAATTTTCGGTTTCCGAATTAATGCACGTGCAATAGAAATTCTTTGTTGCTGTCCACCAGAAAGGTTAACCCCTCTTTGGCTAATATTTGTATCATATTTTTTCGGTAGCCCCATGATTAAATCATGAATTTGGGCATCCTTAGCTGCTTGTGTAATTTCCTCTGTAGAGGCATCATCCTTACCCCAAGCAATATTATCAGCTACTGATCCACTGAAGAGTAAAGGCTTCTGTGAAACATAACCAATACTGTTTCGTAAATCCTTTAATTTGTAATTTGTAATAGGTTGGCCGTCGATAAGAATCTTTCCGTCATTTGCGTCATACAGTCGCGGAATTAATTGGAAAAGGGTTGTCTTACCCGAACCCGTCGCACCGATAATGGCTAGCTTTTCACTAGAATTTAAGGTGAAGCTAAAGTTCTTTAAAATTTCAGTCGTCGTATGTGGGTAGGTGAAGGATACATTTTCAAATGTGACTTGTCCCTCAGTAACCTGTGTACTACCCTTTGCATCTAGATGATCCGTAAGGTCGACTTCTAGATCGAGGACCTCACTCACACGTTCGGAAGAAGCTTTCATCCTGGAGAAGGCCATGGTAATAAAGGTAAACATACTGATTGCCATAGCTGTTCGTAAACCGTAGTTAACAATAGCTACAACGTCACCAACAGCGGCATTTCCAGAAATAGATTGCGCATTTCCAAACCAAATGATGAAGATTAAACTTAAATTCATAACAAATAATAAAATCGGCATAGAAGCTTCAACGAACCTAAAGGTTTTTCGCGTGGTCGTCGCTAGCTCTTGGTTGGCCACTGTAAATCTCTCTTTCTCATGATCATGCCGGTAAAAGGCTTTAATTAGGCGCATACCTGAAAGGTTCTCCTGCATGGTCCTGTTGACTTGATCCACTTTCACCTGTACCTGTTTGAACATAAGGCTTGCTCTCTTTAAGACCCAGAAAATAAAGCTTATCAGAAGCGGAACAGTAACAAGGAAGATAAGTGAAATTTTTGCGTTAACGATAAAGGCCATTATCACGCCTCCAAGAACCATCAAAGGGGCTCGAAGCATGACCCTTAGACCCATAAAGACAGTATTTTGTACCTGTCTAACGTCGTTTGTAAACCGTGTGACTAGAGCCGATGTTGGATACTTATTTAAATTCGCAAAGGAGAAGGTTTGAATTTTATCAAACAGATCTTTTCGAATATCATAAGCAAAGGCTGTACTTGCGTGGGATGCATAGAAGGAGTTTAATATTCCACAGGAAAAGGAAAATAAAGAAAGTCCTATCATTATGCTTCCCCACATAATGACGTTATCCATGTCTTGATTAACGACACCTTCATTAATCATTATTCCAAGAAATAATGGTAATAAAAGTTCAATGACTAGCTCAATGAGCGTTAAAACTAAAGCAATTGATACAGAAATTTTATATGGCTTTAAATAAGTAAAAACTTTCCGCATTATATACCCCCAGCTTGTAAAATTACATATTGTATTATCTACCTATGTTAGCTAATAACAATTCATTTGTCCAAAAAGGCACACTATTTCATGAATTGTTGAGAGATACTCCCCTTTCACTTACAATATATATAGATAGGAATTATGAAGAAGGAGTGGTATAAATGCCTGCTTATGAACAAGTATTTTTAAAGCAAAAAGAATTTTACACTTCCGGTCAAACAAAAAGTTATGAATTCAGAAAGAGATCTCTCACCCAATTAAAAAAAGCTATTAAAAATAATGAGAAAAAAATTATGAAAGCCCTAAAAAAAGATTTAAATAAATCTGCCTTTGAAGCTATTCAACAGAAATAGGCGTCCTTTTAAATGAAATTAGTTTTGTCTTAAAAAATCTAAAAGCCTGGATGAAACCGAAGAAGGTGAAAACACCAATTACCCATGTCGGTTCTAGGAGTTATATTTATTCAGAACCCTATGGCGTTTCCCTAATTATTGCCCCATGGAATTTTCCCTTCCAACTTGCCATGGCACCCTTAGTTGGTGCCATAGCAGCAGGGAACTGTGCCATCATTAAGCCGTCAGAATTTACACCACATACAAGTTCAATGATTCATGAAATTATATCCCATAACTTTGGATCAGAATATTTGGAGGTCATTGAAGGGGGCGTCGAGACCAATCAAGCTTTACTCAAAAAGCCCTTTGACTATATCTTTTTTACCGGTAGTCCACAAGTAGGAAAGATAGTCATGGAAGCCGCCGCTAAACATCTGACACCCGTAACCTTAGAGCTAGGGGGTAAGAGTCCTTGTATTATTCATAAGGATGCTCACTTACAACTGGCAGCTAAGCGAATCACCTGGGGGAAATTTTTAAATGCCGGACAAACCTGCATCGCCCCAGATTATCTCTATCTTCATAAAGAAGTTAAAGAGGACTTTTTAGCCTTATTAAAGGATGAAATCCAGTCCATGTATGGGAAAGACCCACTTAAAAACAAAAATTATTCCTATATAGTAAATGAAGGGCATTTCAATCGACTAACAGAACTCCTAGAAGGAGAAGATATCTATTTCGGCGGTAAAAGAAAAAAGAGTAAAGGAAAAATGGAACCTACCCTCTTAACCGAGGTCTCCTGGGAAGACAAGGTCATGCAAGGGGAGATATTCGGACCGATTTTACCAATCCTCGACTACGATCAGTTAGATGAAGTGTATAAAGGGATAGACAATAGCCCTAAACCCTTAGCCCTCTATTTATTTACTGAGGATGACTCAATCGTTGATGAAGTCTTATCCGAGGTTAGATTCGGGGGAGGAAGTATCAATGACACGGTCTATCACTTCGCCAATCCCTACCTACCCTTTGGAGGTGTAGGAACAAGTGGCTTAGGAGCCTATCATGGTGAGAAAAGCTTCGAAAGCTTCTCCCACCAAAAGGGTATCTTAAAACAAACTACCGACTTTGATATACCGGTAAGATACCCAAATATGAAGGCAGGATTACAGATTATTAGGCAGATATTTAAGTAGAATAAAAGCTTTAATAAATCAAAGGAAATTATATATAAAGGGAGTTGAGTCAATGTTTAGCCATTATGCATACATGAGTGAATCTGGATCCTATGAATTAAATCAAGAAGAAAATGGAAGTAATTATTTTATCGTAACCTTTATTCTTATTGAATCGGAAAAATATGATGATTTAAAAGAAGAAATGAAATGGCTTATGCTCGGTCTTGAAGAAGGGCATAGGGGAGATAGGTCTCTAGAAAATATATTACCTAAACTAGCTGACTTACCCTTTAGCATATACAGTTTTGTTTTTCATAAAGAAAAACTACGAAAAGAAGCGGGTTTTGGAAATCAAGAAGCATTCTTTACTTACATGAATAAAGAAATCTATGATAATTTATTCGATGATCAAAAGGATCTTCAACTCCAATTTTTCAAGGAAACTACAGACTTTACCAAAGATTTTATCAGCTATGTTGAAGACAGGCACCAACCAGATTTATTTGACCGGTCTGTCTATTCTTTTGTAGAGCAAGAGAAAGAAAGTTTTATGAGCTTGGCTAATCTTATAGGGGAAGTCCTTGAAGAAAAGTATCATTTGAACCGAAAAAATACTTGGTTTGATGAATTATCCAGTCGGGTCGTCAGAATTAAATTATTACCAGATTTTGATTTAGAACATTTATTTAAGCATGAAGAAAGTCTAGATCAAACCATTGCCAAGTATGCTATATCGGAAGCGGAGGCATATATTAAAAAATATGAAAAGTCTAGTGTCCAGACCTATCAGGACCGGGTGAATTTTTTAAAGTTTCTACTCACTCAATTATCCATCAGACCGACAGAATATATTTTTTCCCAAGAAATCATTAATAATATCGGCCAATTCTCAGAAGACCCCATCTCTAAGGAACATTTAATGCGGGATATTACAGGTCCATTAAGGGATGCTGACTTACTCATTTCAAGCACAAGCAAGGGATATAAAATCCCAGTGAACACAGCCGATCTCTATGATTATGTGAACTTTAGTAGTTCAATGGCCCTGCCCATGCTTAGAAGAATTGAAAAAAGCCGAGAGATTATCCTTCGAGAAACAGAAGGGGAAATTGATATTTTAAATGAGGAAGAATTCCATGAGCTGAAACAGTTTTTAAATGAAAAATAAAAGAGGTGTAAAAAATGATTGTATATAATAAATTAGTTAGGGATAAAATACCGGAAATTATTCGCAAGGACAAGAAGCATCCAGTTATAGAAATTTTAGACGATAATGCCTATGAACTGGAGTTAAAGAAAAAACTAATGGAAGAAATTAATGAATATAACGATGCTAAAACAAAGGAAGAAGCAGTGGAGTAATTGGCCGATGTCATGGAAGTTATTCATGCTTTATCTAAAGTCCATGGTAAATCAATTGATGAGATAGATCTGGTCAGAAAAGAAAAATTTAAAAAACGTGGAGGATTTACAGATAAAGTATTTCTTCTTGGAGTAAAGGAATAATGCTTTCTTTACATACAAGAAATCTTTACAAACAATTAAGAGAAGATATCCGAAATTCATCGATGATTTATATATTAAGTTCATTTTTAATGAAGTCAGGAATTGATGTAATTATTAATGATTTACAATATGCCCTTAAAAATGGTGCAGATATAAAGCTTTTAACGGGAGATTATTTGTTCGTTACGGACCCAGAGGCATTGGAGAAATTACTGGAAATAAAAGACGATAATTTAGAAATTAGAATGTGGCGAAGCGAAGGCATCTCGTTTCATCCGAAATCTTTTATTTTTAAACATAAAGAGGAGGGTGCTTTAATTGTAGGATCCCCTAATATGTCTCGTTCCGCTTTACATCAAGGAGTTGAGTGGAATCTAAGGATGGTAAGGGAGGCTTCAAAAGAGACATTTGATGAAGCAATCCACCATTTTATTTCATTATTTTATGCAGACAATACGATAACAATTAATAATGAAACCATTAAAGGTTATAAAACATACTACGATAAATATCATGTGGAAAATCCCAATTTAGCTAGAGAATGGACTGTTCAGGAGAAGGTAAATCTAACCTTACCAGAATCAGAGGATAAAAACGTTGAAGTTTTAAAAGAATCGGACACTAAATATAATATCGATATAAAACCACGTCAAGCTCAAATAGAGGCATTAGATGCTTTGGATGCTACAGTAGCCGAGGAGTACAATCGAGCAATGGTAGTGATGGCAACTGGTCTAGGGAAAACCTATCTAACAGCAATGTTTGCAAAGAACTTTCGCAAGGTTTTATTTGTTGCCCATAGGCAGGAAATTATTAGACAAGCTAAGGAAAGTTTTGAGCTAGTCCATAATAAGAAGGGAGGCTTGCTCTATGGTTTAGAAAAGGATCCTAGTCATGACATGGTTTTTGCATCAATATTCACTTTAAGTATCTAGGAACAACTTCATGAATTTAGTCCTGATGAGTTTGCTTTAATTGTTGTGGATGAGTTTCACCATGCAGCAGCAAAAAGCTATGAAAGAGTCATAAACTATTTCAAACCTAAGTTTTTACTTGGATTAACAGCGACACCAGAAAGAACTGATGGACAAGACGTATTTGCTCTATGTGATGGAAATGTAGCATATGAAATCACTTTTATAGAAGCTATCCAAAGAGGTTGGCTTTCACCCTTTACATATTATGGTATCAAAGATGATATTGATTATTCGAATATAAAATGGTTAGGTAACAAATATGACCATGAAGAGCTTTTAATTGAACAGTTAAAAGAAGAAAGGACAAGCTATATATTAGATAACTGGAAAAAGTACAAGCAGACGCGGACACTAGGATTTTGTTCCTCTGTTGAACAAGCTGATTTTCTAGCTAATTTTTTTAAAGATCATGGTGTTGAAGCAGTTAGTTTAACTTCTCAAACAAAAAATAATATCCGTCAGCAAGCAATAACACAATTAAAAAGTCAGACAATCGATATTATCTTTACAGTTGATTTATTCAATGAAGGTGTAGATATACCATCGGTGGACACTTTACTTTTTGCTAGACCAACAGAATCGATGGTTGTTTTTACGCGGCAAATAGGTAGAGGCCTACGTAAGAGTAAAGAAACAGGAAAAGAAAAATGTGTTATTATCGATTTAATAGGGAATTATCGTTCTGCAGACACAAAATTAAAAGTGTATCAAGACCCAAAGAAGAAAACTAAGCCAGGTGAAATTATTCCTATTCTACCAGAATCATCTCATATATATTTGGAAGCAGATGTAATTAGCTTATTAGAACACTTAAGAAGAAAAAGAAGCCCGAGAAGAGAAAGGGTTTTTAACGATTATATTAAAGTGAAAGAAACATTAGGGAGAAGACCGACATATTATGATCTCCACTTGAGAGGGAAGGAATATAGACAAGCCTTTGGAGGTTACTTTTCTTTCTTTAATGAGTACGGTGAACTGAACAAGGATGAAGAAAGGGTCTATAGAAGACACTACTCTTGGTTTGAAAAGCTAGAAAAGGAAATGATGTCAAAATCCTATAAAATGGTCGTTTTACAATATATGCTCGATAAAGGTCCCGATCATTGGTTTGAAACAATTACTCCAGAAGAAGTTGCCCCATATTTTCACAATTATTACATGGAAATGGAATACAGAAAAACAACTGATTTTTCTAATAAAAGCAATCAAAAATTGTGGCAGTATGATGAGAAGGGTGTTTCTAGATTAATAGCTACAATGCCAATGTCTAAGTGGTTGGACGATGATGATTTAATCATCATCGAAAATAATAATTTCGAAATAAATTTTGAAATTCAAAAGGAAGATCGGGAAATAGTTCATGAAATGACAACACAAATTTGTGAATTTAAATTAAAAGCATACTTCAGTCTAAAAGGCCATGAGTATGAGTAATAAAATAAAATTTTAATTCTTTGATTTCTGTTAATAAAAAAAGAACCAAACAGTATTATAATTGTAAGTCTGTTTATAAAAGAAATTCTCGAAAAGAGATTCATAAAAAAATTAACGGGTTCGGAAGACAGGGAGAAAACAATAAATAGCATAGTAATTGAGACAATATTCGCATCGTCGCATAAATTTATGTAATGCTACGAATTATAGTGCTAATTGACCTGTTAAAACGCCTATTAATTTATCGGAAAGAGGGATGTCATAAAAATCTTTCTGAGTAATTAAATTAATCAAAGGAAAGATAGCACTTTAATGGTAAAATAGATTATAGTTACAGGGTTCGTTCAACAAATGAGCCATATTGTAAAGTTAAATTCATTTTCGGATTATTATTGTGATAACTGATTGGAACGAGGAATTATTATGAAAAAGTTAGCGATTATTACAGTAGGTAAGACACACAGTGGGAAAAGTACATTTGCAATAGAATTAGAAAAAAATTTAGATAACTCCTTTGTTATTGACCAAGACAACCACGCAGAGTTTATAAATACTTATTACAAAAAATTGCAACCAAAATCAGGACCCAATATTCTTAAACATTCTATTTCAAAGTTAATTGTTGATTACGCAAAGGAAAATACTGGTATGCATATTATTGCTAGTAATGCAAATCGAAATAAAACAGGTAGAAAGTATTTACTAGAAGAGGTCTATCCTGAAGACGAATTTGTCCGTATCTTAGTTCACTTCGATATTCCAGACGAAGTTCTGCACAGGCGAGTTATTGATAGTCATCGCAATACAAATATATTTAGAGGTGATTATTCTAATTTTGAAGAAGTGCTTTTAAGACAACAATCTGAAGCTCAACTTGAAAATTTTGTCGACCCAGAAGAAGGAGAGGCAGACTATTTGTTTTTAATTAAAGATAACGAAGAAGTAGCCTCTGTAATCCAGGAAATTATTCGTATTTCCAAATGCTTATAATTACTTTCCATTTATATTCAAACAGGAGTTTTTTGGTAATCTTTGTTTATTAACGGATGCGATTGTGTAAGAAAGTACAACAATAAAATAAGGCAAGTAAAAAACGCACAAATTAGGTGATTACCCCGATAGTTTAGATATTTTACTCTAACTTTCGGTGGTCGGTACCTTACTGTGCGTTTTTTTTACGCTATTCATACTGTTAATTAAGATGCTAATCGTATGTTTATTAGGTTGCTAATTAATATGCATTTTAGCATTTCCCCCCCATTAACCGAACCCGTTATTAAAAAATGGGTATCTTTTTTATTTTTACTGTCCATAAATCATAAATTATTATCAAATATCCTTGGAAAATAGCGAAAATAAGGGAATTCCCTTATTGTTATTGCTTATAAACTTAGTTAACCTTAAATTACATTGAATTTTAGGGGAGGTTAAATGATGAATGAAACGGCTTCAACAAATGAAGTTAAAGAAAATGTGATTGATCAAGCCTTTGCTTCGAGGCTAGCAAAATATTTATTTTTTATTGTGAGTGGACTGGTTCTTTTATCCTTTATGACAACAAGGAAATTTACACAACTTGATTTAAATTTATACGGTTATGCCGTTGGTACTTTTGTTTTTATTGGTGGGTTTTTATACAGATATTTAGCTTGGGCGGATAGACCACCAACTAAAATATTTATTAAAAAGGGTATCAAATTACTCTTTAGAAAATCGACACCAAAAACTGCGGTGAATCATTTAGTTTCTTACAATTTTATTTACAATCGTGGCTGGTATCGATGGACCCAGCATTTCTTAATAGGAATGGGTTGTATACTAGCTAGTTTAGTAACCTTCCCATTAGTTTTTGGTTGGATGTACTTTACCATGGACCTAAATGGTTATTATTCAGTTGTTTTTTTAGGAATTGATATTATGACCATTCAATCTGATGGCTTTATGATGCTCCTTTTTTCAAACACATTGAATTTAACTTCCTTTATGGTAATTGCGGGGGTTTGTATGGCAATTTACCGTCGAATTAAAAATATGCAGGCGAGGGCGGAACAAACCTACTTTTATGACTTTTTACCTTTACATTTACTTTTATTTATTAGTATTACTGGTTTGGCTCTTCCTTTTGTAAATTTATTTTTAGCAGGTGCGGGTCATCCTACCTTATCTCTCATCCATGAATTTTCAGTAATCATCACCTTGTTATATTTACCCTTTGGTAAGCTTGCGCATTTCCCTTTCCGACCGGTAAGTATTTTTGCGAGGAATTATCGCGAACATTATATGGAAAAGAATCCCTTCAAGTGTAAGGTTTGTGGTGAAAACTACGTTTCTACAGAACAAGCCGAAGATGTTAAAGGAGTTTTAGCGGTGAACAATATTGAATTTGAAATGGACGAAGGATTTCATTTGGCAGAAATGTGTTTACCCTGTCGAAGGAAATATCGAATTGCTAGATTTTCCGGAACACCAACCCATTTAATCAAACATAAGGAGGCAAATCAAGATGCAAAAGGATAAGTTTTACAGAGATATAGAGAACTTGAATCACCCTAATGAAAGACTTATTAAAACGCATTGCAGTTACTGTGGGATGCAGTGTGGAATGAACCTTAGGGTTGACACAAGACAAAACAAAATTATTGGTGTTGAACCACGTTATGATTGGCCCACAACCTTAGGGAAAATGTGTCCAAAAGGTGTTACCGCCTACCAGCAAACCAATCATGATGATCGGATTTTAAATCCCTTAATTAGGGATGATGCTTCCTTAAAGGGAACAGCGGAAGGCTTTCGTGAGGCTACATGGGATGAGGCCTTAGATTTGATTGCATCCAAGTTCAGTGAGTTACAAGAAGAATACGGGAAGGACAGCTTGTCCGTCTTTAGTGGTGTATCCATGACGAATGAAAAGTGTTATCTAACAGGAAAGTTTGCCAGGGTAGGTCTAGGCACGAGATATGTTGATTATAACGGTAGGTTTTGTATGTCCAGTGCAGCTGCTGGCTTCTTAAGAACCTTTGGTGTAGATAGGGGATCTACCCTTCCTTGGACAGATATTAATGAAACGGATTGTCTATTTATCGCTGGTAGTAATACAGCAGACTGTCATCCGACCTCCATGTTTAGAGTTTGGAATGTCTTAGAAAGGGGAGGCTACATTGTTGTAGCAGACCCAAGGGAAACCCCTTTAGCCAGACGGGCTGACGTTCATCTAGATTTAAAGCCAGGTACGGATTTAGCCTTAGCAAACGGGATTTTACATTTGTTAGTTGAAAAAGGCTATACTGACGAAGAGTTTATTCAGAAGCATACCAATGGTTTTGACAATTTAAAGGAAATTGTTAAGGAATTCACACCCGAATATACGAGTTTTTTAACCGGAGTTGATCAAGAGAAGATTATAAAAGCTGCCGATATTTATGGTAAGGCACCGAACGCCATCGTCATGTTTGCCCGAGGGGTAGAACAACAGGAGACTGGAACTGATAATGTTTGTGCCTATACAAATATGGCACTTATTACTGGAAAAATTGGTCGCCCTCATGCAGGAGTTGCAACCTTTACGGGCCAAGGTAATGGTCAAGGGGGTAGGGAACATGGACAAAAGCATGACTTACTTCCGGGATATCGAAGTATTAATAATCCAGAGCATGTTAAGGAGGTTGCAGAAGTTTGGGGTATTGAGCCCGAAGAAATGCCACCCGAAGGAATTTCTGCTTTTGAAATGTTTGACCTTATGCATGATAAAACGATTAGAGCGCTATATTTACTATGTTCTAATCCTGCAGTATCAGCGCCAAACCTAAACTATGTAAGGTCGGCCATGAAAAATCTAGACTTCATGGTTTGTTCGGACTTTTTCTTATCAGAGTCCGCTGAATATGCAGATGTGGTTCTTCCAGCCGTGACTTGGTCGGAAGATGAAGGTACAACAACAAATTTAGAAGGACGAATCATAAAAATCAATCAAGCTCAAGAACCGATTGGTAACTCTAAGCCTGATTGGCAGATTCAAGTTGAAATAGCAGAAAGACTTGGAAAAGGAAAATACTTCTCCCATTTAAAAACAGCTAAAGATGTAGCGGATGAGTTTCGCCTAGCCTCCAAGGGCGGGGTAGCGGATTATTATGGAGCGACTTGGGACAAAATTGATGAGCAAGATGGTGTCTTTTGGCCCTGTAAAGATGAAGACGATCCAGGAACACCATATATGTTTTTAGATAAGAAATTTTATCATTCTGATGGACGAGCCATGCTTAATGCTACACCTTATCGCCCTCCAGTTGAAGAGCCCTGTGAAGAATATCCAGTGCGCTTAACCAATGGTCGAGTTGTCTATCATTATCTATCAGGTAACCAAACCCGAAGAATTCCTTTTTTATATGATATGTGCCCTGAACCCTATGTAGAGGTTCATCCAAAACTAGCTCAAAAGTATAATATTGAGCATGACGAGAAGGTTCGTTTATTTACCAGACGTGGAGAGGCCTTCTACAAAGTGAAAATCACTGAAATTATACGAGAAGACACGGTGTTTGTTCCTTACCATTTTGGACATGATGAGTCGATTAACTTATTAACGCTAGGAACAGATGGATTAGATCCTACATCAAGAATGCCAGAATATAAAGCCTGTGCCGCACAAATTGAAAAAATCCCAACTAAGGAGGGTGTTAACTAATGACAACGACTAGGAAACTATATTTAGAACTTGAAAACTGTATTGGATGCCGAGCTTGCCTTGCCGCCTGTACTCAGTGTGGTGGGCACGAGGAAAAAAACCGAAACTTTGTTTATGATGTTGATCCCTTTGTTAGTACCGAGACAATGCCACTTATGTGCCTTCATTGTGTCGACCCAGCCTGTGCTAGAAGCTGTCCTGCCCAGGCCATTCAAATACATGAAACAGGTGCAGTCTTATCTGCCTTAGTTGACTTATGTATTGGATGTCAAAATTGTACCATTGCTTGTCCTTATGGAATTCCTAAAATGGACGAAGAGCAAAATCTTATGTATAAATGTGATTTGTGTATTGATCGAACAAAGGATGATATTCCACCTATGTGTGCAAGTGTCTGTCCTGCCAATGCCATTCAATGGTTAACGGATGAAGAAATTGCGGCTAAAAAGGAAAAGCATAGTTTGAACAATGATAAATGGGTTACGAGCATGCCTTATTTAGAAGGAGAGACAAATGTAAAAATAAGTCTTCCTGGAATTTTAGAAGGAACACAGAAGTTATTTTAAGGAGGATTTTTGATGACCGATAAAAACAAGAATAAAAATAAAATAAATTTCTCAGATAATAATTATACCCATAATATTAACCGAAATATTGAGCGTCAACTTGATCGTCGTGGATTCATGAAGACTTTAGTAGGTTCCTCAGGTCTTTTTGCTTTATCAACCCTCCCTTGGGGAGCTGTTGCGGCAAAGGAATTAATCGGAAAGGGTGAAAAACAATTCCCTAAGCAGGAAATTGCAAAGGTGGATGCTGTTCAGGTAGGGGAAGCCGTTGATTTTGCCTATCCTGCCAAACATAATGGAGCAATTATGATCCGTCTATCTGAGGAGCGATTTGTCGCCTATCAAAGTGCTTGTACTCATTTAGAATGTCCAGTCTTTTGGGATAAATCAAAGGAGGAAATGATCTGTCCTTGTCATAATGGGATCTTCGAAGCTGAAACAGGTGTCCCCATTGCAGGTCCCCCAAGACGTCCTTTACCAGAAGTAGAATTGGATATTGAAGAAGGAACGATTTACGCAGTTAGGATGAAACCCTATGATAGCTAAACATAAATATTTGATTTTACTAGTTCTGATTCTATTTTTAAACATCGTTTTTGCTAAATATATTGTTCACCAATTCTTTTATCAAAATTACGTGAACACCTTAATCTTTGTGGGCTTAAGTTTAATTTTATTTCCCATTACCCTATATGTTTATCGTAAGGATCGTGAAAAGGAAAGAGAATAGTTGTAAAAGATTCTTTGAAGAATGGAAAGGGTGAAATAAATGCCTTTATTAAAAATTGAAGATGTGATGCCCTTCATTACGGAAAATGTTGGTGTAACAATTTATGATGAAAGCTGGGAAGCCCAGTCACCCTTGCGTAAGGAAAAAATCTCTCACGTGGCCTTGTGTCCAAATGAAACTCATTTACGTGTTTATTTTAATGAAAGAAACTTCTTTGCAATTCCACGTGAGTCTAAGATTATAAAAACAAATAAAAAATGGGAAGCCTATGACGAAATTTCACGTTTACATTATGTTATTGAAAGGGGTAATCCTGATTGAAACAACGTATACAACTATCACTTCAAACTTCTAATCTTGTTTTAGGTTTTATGATTTGGGTAATTATATCTTCCCTCTTACCTTTTATTGCGGAGGATATTCATATCCCTGCAAACAAATTAGCTCTAGTAACCGCTGTACCTGTTATCCTAGGTTCCGTACTAAGAATCCCGATTGGTTATTTTACAAATCAACTCGGAGCACGAGTCATATTCTTAATTAGCTTTGTTGTTTTATTACCACCCGTTTTTTATCTAAGTGTAGCAACTAGCTATGTAGACTTATTAATTAGTGGTTTATTTTTGGGAGTAGCTGGTGCTGTCTTCTCGGTTGGAGTGACCTCACTTCCAAAATATTACCCAAAGGAAAAACATGGTTTTGTTAATGGTATTTATGGGGTAGGGAATTTAGGTACAGCCATATCAACCTTTGGAGCACCTATTCTGGCCAGTCAAATTGGTTGGTCCAAAACTGTCCAAGTTTATTTAATTCTTTTAGCTGTCTTTATTTTACTAAACGTATTTTTAGGAGACACGAATGAACCAAAGGTTAGAACTTCTTTAAAGGAACAAATAAAATCCGTCTATAAGAATGAGAAGCTATGGTTGCTTTCTTTATTCTATTTTATTACTTTTGGATCCTTTGTTGCCTTTACTGTTTACCTACCAAGTTTTCTCGTTGAAAATTTTAATTTAGACAAGGTCGATGCAGGATTTAGAACGGCTGGATTTATCGTTATTGCTACCGGAGTCAGACCCTTAGGGGGCTGGTTGGGAGATAAATTAAATAGCCATATTATTTTAATGTATGTGTTTGGAGGAATAACTCTTTCAGCTATTTTACTATCCTTTGCCCCATCAATTACTTGGTATTCTGTAGGATGTTTAACCATTGCCCTGTGTGCAGGATTGGGAAATGGAGTAATATTTAAGTTAGTCCCAACTTATTTTCAACAGCAGGCCGGTATTGTTAACGGAATTGTCTCAGCCCTTGGTGGATTAGGTGGATTTTTCCCACCGATTATCCTGTCTGTCTTGTTTTCAATGACAGGCCATTATGCGATTGGATTCATGGCCTTATCTCAAGTCGCTTTAGCCAGTTTAATTTTAGTAATCATGATGTATTATAAAGATAAGGTTCAGTTTGTAAAAGAAATTATAGAGCATACAATTGAGGGAATGATTGTAACTGACCAAAAGGGAAAAATCATTTCTGTGAACCGAGCCTTTTCAGAAATAACTGGATATGAGAAGGAAGAAGTTCTGGGTAAACATCCGAATATGTTAAAATCAGATCAACAAAATGATGGATTTTATGAAAAGTTATGGAATACAATCGAAAAGGAAGGCTCCTGGCAAGGCGAAATACAGAACAAAAGAAAAAATGGAGATGTGTTCTTAAGTTTACTGACGATTAGTTCAGTAAAAAATGAAGCTGGAGAAGTGATCCAATATGCGGGAATGTTTAATGACTTAGAAAAGTCACAAGAAGAGGAGAAAATCGCTAAATAGCAATTAGACAATGTGAAGGTATTCTATTAGACTAAACTTATAAAGATGATTAAAGGTGGTGTTATGATGATTTCCGTTCTTCTTTGTGATGATCATACGGTTGTTCGAACAGGATTAAAAAGCTTATTAAGTAATCATCCGAAAATTGAAGTTGTCGGTGAAGCTGCCGAGGGAAATGAGGCCATTGAAAAAGCTGCCAAGCTAGAACCGGATATTATATTGATGGATTTAAGTATGCCCCATGGTAAGGAAGGCATGGCCGCAACCAAAGAAGTAAAAGAAAAATTCCCTGATATAGAAATCTTAATTTTAACTATGCATGAGGATGAAGAATATTTGTACCGGGCTTTAGAAGCGGGTGCATCGGGAGTTGTTTTAAAGAGCGCCCCTCATGATGAGTTGATTGATGCAATCTATGCTACCTATCAAGGAGATGCTTATTTATTCCCCAAGGCAGTCAAGCGCTTGCTTGAAGACTACTTAGCACATAACAAAGGGGGAAAATCCGACTTATTTCATCAATTATCAAATAGGGAGAAAGAAGTTCTTACCCTGATAGCCAGTGGATATTCTAATAAGGAAATCGGTGAAAAGTTATTTATTAGTGTAAAAACTGTTGAAACCCATCGTTTGAATTTAATGACAAAACTAGAGATGCGTACACGACCAGAATTGGTTAACTTGGCATTAAAGAAGGGGCTTATTGGTTATGGAATTTAATGGGTGCACTGAAATTCATGAATATATTTCCCAAAAATCTTTAGATAAACTTTGTCAAGCTTTACTCGATCGAGTGAACTGTGACTTCGCAGCCTTCGCCCTTTTAAGTAGCGATCAATTGGAGGTGAGTTGGCAAATTGCTTCCGGGAACAGGGATGAAATGTATAAACGTATTTCTGTTCACGTAGGTAAGGGAATGGCAGGTCAAGTCATTTCAACCAACCAAAGTTATGAGATTAATCATTTTCCTTTTGATATCAAAAATAGAGTAAGGGATTACCCGATAATGTTAACGGAAAATCTAATATCAGCCTATGCTCTGCCAGTTACATATAAATCGGTGCCGCTAGGCGTTTTATTAATTGGAAACCGATTTCAACATGAATTTACTAAGGGAGAAAAGATGGCAGTTAAAAACATAGCTACTGTAGTGGAAAATATGCCACCTTCCTCCTGGGAAGAAATACAAAATAATATTGATCAAACCATAGACGACATATACAGGCATAAACTACTTCAAACGGAATCTTCCGAAGCCACTCTCGTCTTAAATAACGATTTTGAAATTATTTCTGCAAATAAAGAAGTATACCAACATTGCAATTATGAGGAAGATGAATTGCTAGGCAAAGGAATAAAGACCTTAATTCCCAACCTTAATTTACATTCAATTGAGCATGGTATGATTTCAAAACATACAGGTTTTAAAAAAGGAAGAGAAGCTTTTTCACTCCTACTCCGGGTGAATACTTTTGTATTGATTGATCAGTTTTATTATTTTATTACTTTTAATCCGCTGAAACACTATAATGAAAAGATTTCTGAATCCTACTATATTAATGAGTTAATCGATATTAAGCATGCACTAGATGAGGCCAGCATCGTTGCTATAACAGATCAAAAGGGAAATATAACCTATGTAAATGACAAGTTTTGTAGGATATCAAAGTATACTCGCGCAGAATTAATTGGACAAAATCACCGGATTATTAACTCTGGTCATCATTCTTTACAATTTTTCAGGCACTTTTGGCGAACCATTGCTAATGGAAAGATTTGGCGAGGTGAAATTAAAAATCAAGCCAAGGATGGAAGTTACTATTGGATGGATACCACAGTAATTCCTTTTTTAAATGATCAAGAAAAACCTTATCAATATTTAGCTATCCGTCATGAAATAACAGAAAGAAAACAGGCTGAAAAAGAATTAAAGGAATTGATGCAGAAGATAATTAATATTCAAGAAGAGGAAAAAAGTCATTTTTCTAGGGAATTACACGATGGTCTAGGTCAAAAAATGTATAGCCACTTAATTACAATTAATCGATTGCAATCAAAAATAGATCATCCTTTAATTAATATACTAGTAGAAGAAGCTACTTCTCTAATTAAAGAAGTACGGGAATTGGCCTGGGAATTACGGCCTTCGGTCTTAGATGATCTGGGTTTGATCCCTGCTATTCGATCCTATTTAAATCGTTTTTCAGACTCATATAATATGGAAATCTACTTTGATGCTGTCTTATCAACGCGTTTAAATAAAGACAAAGAAATAACGATTTACCGCATTGTGCAGGAGTCATTGACCAATGCTCGTAGACATTCAAATCCGAATGAAGTAAAGGTAACCATTCGTGAGATGGACGATGTCGTTCGTGTAATGATTGAAGACAATGGAGCTGGCTTTGATTTAGAAGAGGTGAAATCAGGTGTTGGGATTTCTAGTATGAGAGAAAGGGCTCAGTCTGTAAGTGGAGAGTTTTCCATACAATCTACAATTAATGAAGGTACAAGAATAATTTTAGAAATTCCAATTTGATTGACGAATACACTTGGATTTAAGAGTGCTATTCGTTTTTTCTTTGAACAATATTCGGTTATATGTTTTAAATTATCTAACAAACTGTGAAAGCTTATCCATATCTGCTTCTAACTACCCCACTTTAATACCATATTTAATGTACAACAAGCTTCCCCTTTACTTACTGCTGGTGATTGTAGGTCAAAGATTACACCTGTTGGGCTATAGGTAATCTTTGTTGGGACATAAAGCCCTTCAATAGTTTGAATAAGTTTATTTACTTGATTATCTTCTCCTTTTTGGGCTTGGTCCATAATGTTTTTAGCGAAGGAGGGGTCAGACAATCGATTTAATAATATTTCACCCTGTTTCATTAGGATTTGATACTCTTCTGCAGACTTAAGAAACAAATTAGGATCTGTTTCTGGATATTTTCTTTTCCTTTTGTGATGGGAGTGTCTTTCATCATGGTTACATTCCTTCATAAGCTTCATTCCTTTATCGATTGTTTTAAAATATACTATGAAAATAAAGAAGGAAAGTGAATCCTGCATGAAAATATTAGACCATTTATGGTATAATAATATTAATTTACAGGGAAGTTAATAGGAAGTAGACAGATGGTTTACCTACAGAAATGAGAGATAAAAATGAAGAGAAAAGGGAAGTTAATGATTATAGGCCTTGGTATTGCCATGGTTTTAGGCTTGGCCATTTTTTATTTTACTTCATCAGAAGATGTAGAAGATGTGGTTGATGGAATTAGTGAACAGTATGAATTAAGAGGTAAGAGTGTCGTGAAAGATGACCACGGTTATTTTATATTTATTAATTTAAAAGACCGAGAGGCAATTCCAGAAGTTGAAGATATTTTGAAGAAAAAATTGTCGAAAAAGGATTTAAAGAAATATCGAATAGAAGTAACGGCTATGCCTAAGGAAGAGAAGTAATATAAACATAGAAGAGTCTGAAGCTTAGACTCTTTTTTTTGTGGGGAATTTTCAGAGAGAAAAGAAAGAGATTGGGACAGACCTTTAAATTTCCTAATAAAAACGAATAGAGCGACTAAAACGCTACCGAAATATCCTATCCTTTCCACAGTCCGGGTACAAGAACAATATTTGTTCAAGCACCCTTTCAGTCATTTTCACAGTGTTGACTTTGCTTGTACACGCCATCAACTTCTGAAGTCTTGCTAGAAGCAATCCTTCAGGGATTTTTGGACCCGTGCGGTAAGATGAATCTCACCGTTCCCCAAGGAGTGATTGTTATTTCTTTCGCTTTGCTTGCTCCATTTTATTTAAATATAGAGGTTTTGTCCCAGCCTCTTCTTACTGATTAATGACTTCAAGAACAGGCTGTAATTCTTCTTTTAAAGTACTTTTATCCTAATCATGCAAATAAGGTTCTAATTCTAGCAGGACATCCTCAGGTAGCTCTGCTTGGATCTTTTCGAAGACGATTCTTTCTTCTTTCCTCACGTGGTCGTTTAAAAGCACTCCCAGTTCATTCATTTTTTCT
>Ga0079226_10000891_pt1 | contig 22203 bp, 21 predicted proteins | sample Poulit2014_FD_76345 | JGI IMG/M metagenome (GOLD analysis project Ga0079226, IMG submission 76345) | Agricultural soil microbial communities from Georgia to study Nitrogen management - Poultry litter 2014 | ecosystem: Environmental > Terrestrial > Soil > Agricultural land | place: USA: Georgia... | reverse complement strand
TGATCGTGGGTAATGAACAAGGTCGTGATGCCGGTTTCCTGCTGAATCTGCTTGAGTTCGACACGCATGTCCTCACGCAGGTTGGCATCCAGGGCAGACAACGGTTCATCCAGCAACAGCAGGTCCGGGCGGATCACAATGGCCCGCGCCAGGGCAACCCGCTGTTGCTGCCCGCCAGACAGTTCAGCCGGATAGCGCTTGGCCATGTTCTCCAGCTGCACCAGCGCAAGCACATCAGCGACCCGCTGGCGAATTTCGGCGGTCGGGCACTTGCGATAGCGCAGACCAAAGGCAATGTTGTCGTGTACGGTCCGATGCGGGAACAAGGCATAGTTCTGAAACACGATGCCAATGTTGCGCTGATGAATGGGGACATCATTGATACGCTTGCCCCGCAGGATGATGTCTCCTGAGGTTGGGGATTCCAGGCCGGCTATCATGCGCAAGGTGGTGGTCTTCCCGCAGCCGGAGGGCCCCAGGAAGGACATGAACTCGCCTTCGCAGACAGCCAGGTCCATGGCTTCGACAGCAACGACCTGGCCATACTGCTTGCGCACGCCCCGTAATTCAACGGCGACGTCACTCATGTCAGAATCCCCGTTCGATGCGAGCGAACATTTTGCTCCATGCGGGCTGGACATCATTCCAGTAGCGGGGATCGGCAAAGGTGCGGCCTTCGAGCTTGCCCGTGGGATCGTACGCAGGCAATGAGGTGACGCTTTCCGGCATGTCGACCTTGGTGGGATCCAGCGAAGAGGGATAGCCCTGCGCCTCGGCCACGGCAATGGCCACTTCCGGCTCAAGCATGAAGTTGAGCAGCTCGGTGATTTCTTCCATGGGGCTGCCCTTGAGCACAAACATGGCTTCCTGCCATGCGAAGGTGTCCTCGGGTTCATGGTAGCCAATGGGATGGCCGGCATTTTGCAGCACGGCAATGCGACCAGACCAGCCATGAGTGGCCACGATTTCACCGCTGGACATGAGTTCCATGAGGTCGGCGCCGGACGTCCAGTATTTGCGCAGCAGCTTGTGATGTTGACGCAGGACATCCCACATGGCGTCCAGGTCTTCAACGTTGTTGGGGTCCTGGCCGCTCATGACGGCGCCGTACCAGCACTGGGTTCGCCAGTCCTTGATGCCACCCAGCTTACCCTTGTAGGTGTCATCAATGAGGATGCGGGCGCCCTTTTCCCTGATTTCGTCTTCGCTGATGACATCGGTGTTGTAGGCAATGCCCGTGGTGCCGTAGTCATAAGGAATGGCCGACAGGCCGCCATCGGACAGCTCGCGGAAGGGCTCCATCAGGCGTGGCAGTACATTCTTGAGGTTGGGGATGCGATCTTCATCGAGCTTGATGTCGAGATCAGCATCCACATAGCGGACATAATCGAATACGCCGCTAGAATGAAACACGTTGAATGAGCCGGGCTGACTGGTCTGCACACGGGTGAAGAACTCGTCTACTCCGGCAAAGGTGCCGTCCACCACCTTGATGCCGGTTTCTTTTGTGTAGGGGTCAAAGGCATGTTTGCGCAAGGCATCCGAGACGCTGCCTCCCCAGCCGTCAAAACGGACTTCCCTGGCTTTGGCCAGTGCAGCCAGCGGATGGCCCATCAGGCCCAGGGCGCTGCCTGCCGCAGCCGCCTGCATGAAGTGGCGGCGTGACCAGGCAGAATGAGGGCGATGGTTGTGTGATTTTGTCATGGTTGTCTCCTGTCATTATTGGTAGGGGTTCAGACGCGACCCCGTCTGAAATAGCGCGCCAGCAAGCCGGCGCAAAGAGGCAGACCAACGGTGAGGATGATCATGAGGGTTCCCAGCGCGTTGATCTCGGGACTGATGGATGTCCGCAACATGGCAAAGATCTGGGTAGGCACGGTCTCGGTGCCGGCGGACTTCCAGAACAGGGTGGCAGTGATGTCGTCAAAGGAAATCGTGAAGGCAAACACCATGCCGGCCAGCACAGCCGGCATGATGAGCGGCAGGGTAATCTGAAAGAAGGTTTGCAGTGCGTTGGCCCCCAGACTCCTGGCGGCTTCTTCATACTCGCGCTTCAGTCCGGCCAGACGGGCCTGCACCACCAGAATCACAAACGGCAGGGTGATCAGCACATGGCCCATCAGGAGCAGGGCGTATGAACGCTGCACCGAAGCCCACCGCAGGAACAGCAGCAAGGCGACACCAAGCACGACTTCGGGCATGAGAATGGGCATGACCAGTATGGTGTTGATGGCGTTTTTACCCGGAAAATCGAAACGCATCATGGCCATGCTTGCCATGATGCCGAGGATGGAGGAAATGATGGCAGTCTGCGCGCCCAGCATGAGCGAGGTGCGCGCGGCCGCACGGATGGCATCGTTCTGCCGTAGCTCAGCATACCATTGCAGGCTGAAACCCTGCAGGTTCAGGCCGCCGTACTGGTCTGGACTGAAGGACAGCAGGATAACGCCACCAATCGGAAGAAACATGAAGAGATAGACGGCAATGGTGGTCCATCGTATGAGCAGCCAGCGCAAGGGGGTTCTCATGATGCGGTCTCCATTGTCCCGTCAGGCAGCCAGGGAGCGGTATATCTGGCCCAGACCGATATACCGGTTGTAGATCAGCACGATGCCAGTCAGCAGCACCAGCAGCATGATGGACAGCGTGGCCCCCATGGGCCAGTCGAGCAGCACGATAATGGTGTCGTAGATGAGCTGGGCAAACATGGCGTTTTGCGGGCCGCCGAGAATCATGGGGGTGACGTATGTCCCCGCACCCAGCACGAAGCACAGCAGGCCGCCAGCGGCCAGGCCAGGCAGTGACAATGGCAGCGTGACCTCCATGAAGACCCGCCAGGGCGGCGCCCCCAGTGTGGCGGCCGAGTCTTCGACATTGCGGTCCACGCCATCCAGCGCCACATAGATGTTGAGTATCATGAACGGCAGCAGATAATGCACCAGACCCAGGATGACACTGGCCTCGTTGTAGAGCATCTGCATTGGCTCATTGACAAGGCCAAGCGCCATCAGCGTGGTGTTGAGCACGCCCTTGGCACCCAGGATGTTGATCCACGACAGCGTCCGGATGATGTAGCTGATCCAGAATGGCAGCAGGAGCAGGATGATGAGAAAGGTCTTGTTGCGAATCTGGCTGCGCACAAGAAAATAAGCCACCGGATAGCCGACGATGGCGCAAACCAGCGTGGAGACAATTGCAATACGCAATGTTTGCCACAGAATGGCCCAATAGAAGGGATCACCCAGCAGTTCCTTCCAGTTTTGCAGTGTCCATTCCTGGGTGGCCAGCCCCGTGGCACTGCCCAGCCATAGCGAGTAAACGACCACAAACGCGACGGGAATGACCAGTAGAAACAGATAGGCGGTCAGGGTGGGCGCCAGCAGCAGCCAGGGTCGGGTCAGCGTACGCGATGAAGGGGCCATGGGACGGGTTCCTTATCTTCCTGACAGAAAGCCTTCCAGAAAAGCCTGCAGGCTGGTGCCAATGATGTCCACGCCATAGCCGCCTTCCTGCACAATGACGGTGGGCAGCCGCAGCGTACCCAGGCGTTTGCCCATGTTGTGGAAGCAGTCATCGGTCAGCTCCAGGACACCGAGAGGATCATCCTTGTGGGCATCCAGGCCCAGCGCCACCACCAGGGCCTGAGGCTGATATTGCGTCAGGGTCGAGCGGGCCTGTTCAAAGTGCTGCATCCAGACTGCATCGCCCGTGCCATGTGCCACGGGAATATTGAGGTTGAACCCCTTTCCGTCAGCGCTGCCTGTTTCGTCGGCATAGCCGGTGAAGAAGGGATAGTAGGTGGTGGTGTCGGCGTGCAGGGACAGTGTCAGCACATCGTTGCGGTGGTAGAAGATTTGTTGTGTGCCATCACCATGATGCACGTCCACATCAAGGATGGCCACCTTGCCGAATGCCTGGCCGAGAAGCTGTGCAGCCAGCGCGCTGTTATTGACATAGCAAAAGCCGGCAGCACAATCATGCTTGGCATGGTGGCCCGATGGCCGGCACAGCGCGTAGGCGGCGTCTTGTCCGGAGGCCACTGCCCGGGCCGCTGCGATGGCACTATGGGCGGATCTGAGCGTCGATTCCCAGGTGTGCGGGCCCATGGGGGCGCTCATGTCACCCAGGTACCAGGCGGTGCGGGCAATGGGAGAGGTGGGCCGGCAACCCGGCCGCGCCAGCTGACCGGGCTGACCATTGAAGTAGGGAGAATGGGCGGGCAGCACTTCGATGCCGGGGTCGGACAGGGTCTGCCATTCTGCCCACGCCTGTTGCAGGAAAGTCAGATAATCCTTTGCGTGAACGGCCTCCAGCGGAGCGGTGCCAAAGTCGGATGGATTGTTGACGGGAATATCCAGCTTGGTCAGCGCATGCAGCAGGGCGTCCGTGCGCTCCCGAACGTCCTTGGGGTGGGTAAGCCGACCTTCCCACATGAATTGCTGGGGGTCGTGTTTCATTTGTTCGTGTGCAAAAAATGCTTGCATGACGGATTCCTGCTAATGCTCAAGTGGCAAAAAGGTGGCTGTGAAAGTCTTTGCGCAGCCGGTTGTGGATGGCCACAAAGTGGTTGTACATGGCCATTCTGGCGGTGGGGGCATCGCGCTGGCTGATGGCGTGGGCGATGTCGTGATGCTCTTCTTCAGCGTGCTGCCAGATTTTTCTGGCAACAAAGTGATTTTCAAGCTGGCTGTACAGTTCACTGTGCGAGCGTAGCTGCCAGACTCGATGAATGGTGGCAACCAGGGCGGCATTTCCGGTGGCCCGGGCGATGGCCATGTGAAAGACAATGTTGTGCGCTGAGGGCGAATCGGATTCCAGCGCGCCCTGTGCGGCAGCCTGGATTGCCTGCAGCTCCTCATCCGAGGCGTTATGTGCGGCTTGCGCAGCGCTTTCGGGTTCGAGCAGCAACTGGACGTGGATGATTTCGGATGGAGTCAGGCCCGACGTGGCGGGTTCGGACTGCTGCAGGGCTTCAAGCACGGCCGATGTATAGCCGGAGGCGGCGGGCGGCGGTTGAGGCGGCATGATCGATGCCGAGGCCGGGGCGGTTGGGGGATCAGCCAGTACATAGACACCGGAGCCGACACGAATCTCGACCAGACCTTCAATTTCAAGGGCAATGAGCGCTTCACGCAGGGTGGTGCGACTGACATTGAGCTGGCTGGCCAGTTCGCGCTCTGATGGCAGCCTGGCGCCTTTTTCAAACGCGCCCGCGCGGATGCGTTCGGCAATTTGCCGCGAGATTTGCCGGTATAGACGGGTACTGCTGATGGGCTCGAAGCTGGCCAATGGTTCCCCCTTGGTGGCCCGTGGGCGCAATGCCGGTGGACAGACTCCTGAATCGCTGCAACATGTCCAGTGGTTGGACCAATCGTAGCGTCTGGGCGAGGGAGTCGCAACAACGATTCAGGTGTTTCGAGGGAAATCCCTAGGAAATCACGCGCGGGGGAAGGAAGATTATTCGGGCCGAACGCGTCATAATACACATTTGCTGCCTTGACTGAATGGCCCGGACCGGCAAGGCGACATCAACCATCAGGAACGCGTATGTCTGACTTACCTCGTTATCACGGTGAATATAAAGTGCCAGGCGGCAAGCTGGTTGTCGTGGACCTGCACCTGAAGGACGACTGTTTTCATCAGGTGCATGTTTCCGGTGATTTTTTCATGGAACCGCCCGAAACACTGGAGGCCATCAACCAGGCACTGGAAGGCCAGCCGCGGCACGCTTCCGCCGAGGAGTTGACCGCCGCTATCCAAAAAGTGCTTGATGACGAGGTCATGATGTACGGCATTACGGTCGCCGGTGTCGTGACGGCAATAGAAAGGGCGTTGGCATGACAACAGCAAACCGCTATCAGGGACGGGTCCGCACAGATTGGACCGATCACGACTGGGAACTCGTTGAAACGGGCCCCCTGCAACCCATGGAGCACATGGCGCTGGATCAGGTATTGCTGGACGAGGTGGCTGCCGGACGCCGGTCGCCAACCCTGCGTTTCTGGGAATGGGCCACACCCGCGGTGGTGATCGGCACCTTTCAATCCGTGCGCAATGAAGTCGACCACGAGGCGGCCACCAGGCATGGCGTGGAAGTCGTGCGTCGCATCAGTGGCGGAGGGGCCATGTTTGTGGAGCCGGGCAACTCCATCACGTATTCGATTTATGCTCCCAAGTCCCTGATTGCCGGCATGACTTTCAGCGAGGGCTACGCGGCCATGGACGCCTTTGTACTGAGCGCCCTGGCGGATCTGGGCATCAGGGCCTGGTACGAGCCGCTCAACGACATCGCGTCCGATGCCGGCAAGATTGCCGGTGCCGCGCAGGCGCATCGGCAGTCAGCCGTCTTGCACCATGTGACCATGGCCTATAACATTGATGTGGATCGACTGATGCAGGTGCTGCGTGTCGGGCGCGAAAAAATGTCTGACAAGGGGACGAAGTCTGCCGCCAAGCGTGTGGATCCCATGCGGCGTCAGACGGGCCTGCCCCGCGACACCATCATTGAGCGCATGGTCGATACCTTCAGGCGGCGCCATGGTCTGCGGGATGGCGCCGTGTCGGACCACGAATGGGCGCTGGCCACGCAACTGATCACGGACAAGTTCGCGACGGATGCGTGGCGTTACAAGGTTCCGTAATCAGGCCAGCCAGCGCTTGCGACGACGGTAGTGCTTGACATTGTGGTAGTCAACCTTGTCGCTGTCGCCCAGATAAAACTCTTGTACGTCGGGGTTTTCCTTGAGGACGTCCGTGGGCCCGTTCATGACGATCTGGCCATTTTCGATCAGGTAGGCGTGGTCGACGATTTCCAGGGCGGCCGTGGCATTTTGCTCGACCAGAAGCACACTGGTGCGTGTCTCCTGGTTGATGTGCCGGATGATACCGAAGATTTCCTGCACCAGTCGTGGGGACAGGCCCAGACTGGGTTCATCCAGCATGAGCAGCCGGGGCTCGGTCATCAGGGCGCGTCCGATGGCAAGCATCTGTTGCTCGCCCCCAGACAGGTAGCCCGCCTTGGTGCCGGAGAATTCCGTCAATCGGGGGAAGAAATCATAGACCATGTCACGCAGCTGATTCAGCCGGCTGCGTGATCCGCCTGTCTGGTAGGCAGCCAGCAGGTTGTCGTCGGGAGTCAGATGCCCGAAGATTCGACGCCCTTCCATGACATGCACCAGCCCGAGGCCAACTCGTTGCGCTGCTCCGTAAGGCAGCAGATTTTCTCCCTGAAACGTGATGCTGCCCCGCGTGACTTCGCCGCGTTCGGGCGCGAGCAGCCCACTGATGGATTTCAGTGTGGTGCTCTTGCCCGCGCCGTTGGAGCCCAGTAGCGCAACCATGCTGCCTTCCTGGACATTCAGCGACACCCCGCGTATGGCGAGGAAAACCTTGTCGTAAATGACTTCGACGTTTTCCAGCGTAAGCATTAACTGCCGCTCTCTTGTCTGAATTTCTCGGCTTCGGCGCGGATCTCATCCCAGACAACGTCTTCGAAAGAAGCGTGCCATTCACCGTCTCCCAGTGGTGCCCACTGCTCGCCATCCCACTCGACAACCCGGCCAAGCCCACCACCCTGGTGATCCTGAGCGCTGAACGTGACGGGTGCCATCAGGCCATTGGCGTCAAAGTCCTTGATCAGCTCAAAACCTTTGGCGAGCTTTTCTCCCGTCAGGGGGGCTCCATGTTCGTCAAGTGCCAGACGGGCTGCTTCAACCGCAATGGCCATGGACGCCATGCCAATGTTGTAGTAGGTGCGGCCGACGTTTTTCTTGTCGCCAGCGCCCTTGCCGGTATCAATGACTTTTTCGACCACTTCTTTCAGCATGTCGGAGTCGGTACCACTAGCAGCTACCTGGAACTTGCGTACGCCTTTGGCGACGTCGGTGCCAACGGACTCCATGTCAGCTTCAGCCAGCCAGACAACGGAGTGGATCTTCTCGGGAGCGATGCCATTGCGTATGCCATCGCGTACGGAGACGGCTTGTGCGCCCCCCGCGCCCCAGATGATGACGTTGTCAGGCTTGAAGCGACGGACATCGGACCAGGTCGAGGACTGTTCATTACCCGGGCTGGCGTAGGGGAAGGTGCGAAGCTCGAAGCCCAGTTTTTCGGAGAGCTTTTCCAGCACGGGAATGGGTTCGCGACCAAAGGGTGAGTCAATATAGACGTGCGCGATTTTCTTGCCTTCCAGGGATTCTTCCTGGTTCATGTGATCAACCAGAACGGCTGCCTGGGCCCAGTAGGTGGCCATGATGGGGAAGACGTAGGGGAAGGTCTCGCCATCACTGGCATCACCGCGACCGTGCAGAACGGTGATCATGGGAATTTTGTCGTCGAGGACGCGATTGACCATGGCACGGGCCACGGGGGTGCTGAGGAAGTCAACCATGATGGCGCCGTCGTCCCGGGCACGGTTGTACGCTTCGATGCCGCGTTGCGGCTCGTTGCCCGTGTCGGAGATGTTGAGTTCAACTGGATGGCCATCGACGCCGCCGGCATCGTTGATGAGGGTGAGATAATCGCGCTGACCCTCGCTGTATTCGTCGGTCAGAAAGGTATAGACTGCGGTGAAGTCGAGTGCAGCAGCGAACTTGATGGGCTCTTTGTCGGCGGCCATTGCAGGAGTGATGGCCAGGGCCGCGCTCAGTGCGGTACCAAGCGTCAGGCGTTTGAAGAAGTGTTTCATGGGTTGTGTCCTCCGGTTGCGATAGCTAACGGTATTTATGGGCCATGCGGGCAGGCACGGCGGTTTATAGGCTGGAATGGCGAAATGGCCATACCAGCAGATATTTGCGCAGGTTGTCGTAGATCTTGCCCAACCCCAGGGGCTCGAACAGCAAGAATCCGATGATGAGTGCGCCGTAGATCATGAGCGGGATGTGCGACAGGGTGTTGGTGGATGCCGACAGCCATCCGAGCTTGTTGAAGGTGACGACCAGATTGGTCAGGAGTATGGGCGCCAGCAGCACGAAACCCGCGCCCAGGTAGGAGCCAATGACGCTGCCCAAGCCACCGACCAATACCATGGCAACGATTTGTACTGAGACGTTGAAGGTGAATTGTTCAGGGGTGACAGCCTGGTAGTAGCAGAATGCGAGAATGGCACCGGTCACGCCACCAAGGAAGGAACTGCTGAAGAAGGCCACCAGCTTGAAGCGCACCACATTGACGCCGATGACGGCCGCGGCATAATCCTTGTCACGTACGGCTACCAAGGCACGCCCCACGCTGGTGCGCTTGATGTTGAGCAGCAGCAGGGTCAGAAACACGGCCCACAGCAGGGCAACGTAATAGCGGGTGACCTCGGATTTCAGGGAGAAAAACAGGAAGGTGGCCGATGAGGGCGTTTGCAGGGTGGCTTGCGCTCCGCCGCTGATGACCGGGACATTGACGATGGTCCAGTCAACCAGGTACTGCATGGCCAGTGTAGCCATGACCAGATACAGCCCCTTTACCCGCAATGCTGCCGCCCCGAAAATGCTGCCGATCAGTGCAGCCATGAGGCCGGCGCCAAGCAGGGCCAGTTCGAATGGCACCCCTGCCCGCGTAAGATGAATGCTGGTATAGGCGCCAATGGCCATGACGGCGGCAAACCCGAAGTGCAGCTGGCCGGCAATGCCCATGAGCAGGGTGAGCGACAGGGCGGCAGCAGTGAAGATCAGCCACGGCAGCAGGTAGCTGCTGAGAACGAATGTGCTGAACAGCAGCGGGGCCAGCGCACCCAGTGCCAGCAGAACGAACACCTGCCAGCGGTCGGCACGTATGGGCCATAGCTGACGGGCCGATGCATAACGGGTGTGATAGACGCCTGACAAACGATAAAACATGAGCCTTAAACCCTTTCAATGTCTTCCCGGCCAAACATGCCGTAAGGACGGAACATGATGGTCAGCAGGATGATGAGCGACGTGACCACGTTGCGGGTTCCGCCACCGACGATTTCATCAAGATAGCCGGGAATGACGCTACCCAGAATACCCACCAGCAGGCCTCCTACCAATACCCCGGCGACGCTGTCCAGCCCGCCCAGAATGACCACGGCAATGGCAGGAAACAGCAGTTGGGAGATGGTCCAGTCGACCCCTTGCACCGAACCCCAGACCACGCCGGCCGCGATGGCAGACAGGCCGGCCAGCCCCCACGAGATGCCGATGGCGCGTTCGACCGAGATGCCGACTGACCAGCTGGAGACGTGATCATCCGACACGGCCCGCAGCTTGGTGCCTGTGCGGGTGCGGAAAAACAGGGTGGAGGCGCCGATCAGGAGCAGGGCAATGATGCCGCCTACCAGATAGGTGCGATTGATGAAGACCTCGCCAATGATGATGGGCGCAAACGAGATGCCGATATCAATCTGTTTGGGTGAGGCCCCCAGAAAGCCCGGTCCGATGCCGCGCAGGAAGATTTCGAGCCCCAGCGTGAGCATGACGATCATGATGATGGGCTGGCCGACCATCTTGCGCAGCAAGAGTCTCTCGGCTGCCATGCCAAACCCGAACATGATCAGAATGCCCACCACGACGGCCAGCCACACGGGCAGCCCCATGCTGATGCCCAGCCAGACCAGGTAGCCGGCGATCATGACCATGGCACCCTGGGCCAGATTGGGCACACCAGACGATTTGTAGATCAGGACAATTCCCAGGGCCACCAGGCCGTACATCAGCCCGGTGAGGGCGCCATTCACGAGCAGTTCAAGAAAGTATGACATCAGCCTGCCTCCTGGAGTTTGGAGTCAGTGACATTGTGCAGGCCAAGCTGGCGCTGCAGGACGCCGACCTCTCCGGTTTCATAGACGATACGGGCCTCGAAGCTGACCTCTTGCTGGTCGGAATACAGCGCGTCGATGATGTCCTTGTAGTTGGTATCAATGACGTTGCGTCGGAGCTTGCGTGTGCGGGTGACTTCACCGTCGTGTGCGTCGAACTCTTTGTGCAGATTGACAAAGCGCCGGATCTGCAAGGCGGCTGGCAAGACCGTGTTGGTGTGGGCGATGAGGCCGTGAATGAGTTCGGCCACCCGTGGCTGCTGGGAGAGCTCGGCATACGAAGAGTAGGAAATGCCGCGTTCCTGGGCCCAGTGCCCCACTGCCTGAAAATCAATGCAGACGATGGCAGCGAGAAAATCGCGATCCTTGCCCAGCACGCAGACGTCCCGAATGTAATGGCTGAACTGCAGGCGGTTTTCTATATAGGTGGGGATGAAGCGTTCGCCCTGCGCGGTGTAGACGACCTCGGAGGCGCGTCCCAGAACGACCAGCTGGCCATCGTCCTCGAAATAGCCGGCGTCGCCGGTGTAGAGCCAGCCGTCCTTGAGGACTTCGGCGGTCTCTTCGGGCTGTTGATAGTAGCCGTCAAAGACGTTGTCGCCTTTCATGAGGATTTCGCCATCGTCGTTGATGCGCATCTCGATGCCGGGAAAGGGTCGCCCCACGGTATGGAGCATGACTTCATCGGGTGCCTGTGCTGCCGCCAGGGCGACGTTTTCAGTCTGGCCGTAAAACTGGCGCAGGGGCAGGCCCAGCGCCCGGAAGAACAGGAAGATGTCTTCACCAATGGCTTCGCCGGCGGTATAGGGCCGCTTGACCCGCGCCAGACCAAGGTGGTCCTTGATGGGGCCGTAGATGAGGAGCTCGCCCAGCCAGCGTTTGAGGCGCTGCCCCAGATGGGGTTGCTTGCCGGCCATGCGGGCGCGCTCAAGTTCGATGGCAAAGGGCATGAACTTGTGATAGAGCCACTTCTTGAGCGGTGTGGATTCGTCCATGCCGACCTGGATGCGGGTCAGCATGTTGGACCAGGTGCGTGGTGAACAGAAATAGAGGGTGGGGGCGATTTCGCGGAGATCGTGCTGGGCGGTTTCCTGGTCTTCGGGGATGTTGACCACAAACCGCAGTTCGATGGATGCCGTGATTGAAAAGATGAAGTCACCCACCCAGGCAATGGGAAGGTAGGCCATGTGGATTTCACCCTCGGTGAAATAGCCTGCCTGGGCGGCGTAGCGAACGCCATGCAGCAGGTGTCCGTGCTTGAGCGGAATGCCCTTGGGCTCGCCCGTGGTACCCGACGAGTGCAGCAGTGCAGCGACATCGTGGGTGCTGGGGCGCTTGATGAAAGCATCGTGCAGGGCCGGTTCGGCTGCCAGGCGCTCACGGCCTTCGGCAAGCAGGGTCTCAAAGGCAGCGAGACCGGTCGTGTCCTTGAGGCCGCGTGGGTCGTCGAAGACGATGAGGTCAAGCGGGCAGTTGTGTTCTTCGCGTACCAGCAGGAGTTTGTCGACCTGTTCCTGGTCTTCTGCAACGGCAAACCGGATGTGCTCGCGCTGGATCTGGCTGGCGAGTTCTTCGGGTTGCGTATCGGGATAGGCAGGCGAGGGGATGGCGCGCAACGCAATGGCTGCCAGCATGCTGAAATACAGCGCCGGGCGGTTGTCTCCAATGACGAGAACAATGTCTTCGGGACCCACGCCACGGGATTCCAATGCGGCCGCCAGGGCCAGCACGGCATCCAGGTATTGCTGCCAGGTGTATTCCTGCCAGACGCCGTGATCCCGTTCGCGCATGGCAACCTGGTCGGGGTGCGTCCGGGCGTTGGCTGCCAGAATGGCAAGCAGATGGTCGTCGTCTTGCCAGTGTGGGTGCAAGCGCATGGATTCGGCTTTCAGGGCGTCGGCGGATGCGGCGCCAGTCTGTGCAGTATCCAGCGGCCGGGGCGATGTGGACGGTGCGGGAACTTGTACAGTCATTATTTCTCCACCTTGCCGATGTAGGCGGCGACGACGTCGGGGTCGCTGATGGCTTCCTGGGGCAGCCCTTCCTTGATTTTCTCGCCGTTGTTGAGAATGACCAGGCGGTCGCAGATGGCGGTGACGACATCCATGTGGTGCTCGATGAGCAGGATGCTCAGTCCGAGGGCCTCGTGGGCATCCAGGATGAAACGCACCATGTATTCCTTTTCTTCCTGATTCATGCCTGCCATGGGCTCGTCAAGAATCAGGAAGGTGGGTTCGGCAGCCAGGGCCCGGGCAAGTTCCACCCGTTTCTGGGTGCCAAGCGGAATGACGTCGACCATTTCATCACGAACGCTTTCCAGCTGGAGCAGATCAATGATTTCTTCTACCTTGTCGCGATTGGCCACCTCTTCCTTTTGGGCTGCCCACCAGTAAAACATGGCCGACAGCACGCTGGGTTTCATGAAGTTGTGTCGACCCAGAAGGATGTTGTCGAGAACGCTCATGCCTTTGAACAGCGCAACGTTCTGGAAAGTGCGGGCAATGCCTTGCTGAGCGATCTGATGGGGCTTGAGGCTGTTGAGCTGGACATCACCGAAGAAGATGTCGCCCCGTTGGGGCGGAAAGAAGCCGGTAATGGCGTTGACCGTGGTGGTTTTGCCCGATCCATTGGGGCCGACCAGACCAAGAATTTCTCCCTGGTCGATATGAAGGGAGATGTCTTTCATGGCATGCAGCCCGCCGAACCAGCGATTCATGCCCTTGCAGGATAGTATGGTACTGCGACCGTCAGCGCTTACTGCGGTTTGCATGATGTCTTCCTCTACACTGTACTGCCGTCAACAGCCAGGTTTATGATCATAATGTGCATTGATCGTATACAAATGTACCTGCATCCACTGTCATTTTGCTGACAATGTGGGGTTTATCTGGATGGGCCCCGCCCCGTGTGAAAGGACACCATGACACATCGCATTGCATTTATCGGCTTTGGAACCATTGGCAGGGACGTCGCCAGGGGCTTGCGCGAGCACGCCGGTTACCGGCTGGCCGCCCTGTGCCGGCGCGCCGACGCGCCTCTGGATGCGGATATGGAGCGACTGCCGACGTTTCAGGATCTGCGCCACTGGGAGCCGGGCCTGGTGGTGGAAGTGGCCAGTCAGAAAGCGGTGCACGAGTACGCAGCCAGTGTGTTGAGAGCAGGCATTCCGTTTCTCGTGTCGTCAGTCGGTGCACTGGCCGATTCGACGTATGTGGCCCATCTGCGTGAAGTCGCCGGGGCCAGCAGAGCACGAATCATCGTGCCGTCGGGTGCGGTGGCTTCGCTGGATTATCTGCGTGCCATTCGCACCGACCCTTCAGCCGGGGTGACCTACGAGTCCCGCAAGCCGGTGGCTGCCTGGGAGCATGAGCTGCGAGCTGCCGGCCACGTCCCTTCCGCGCTGACACATGAACTCGTGCTTTACGAGGGGCCGGCGGATGTCGCCGCCAGAAAATACCCCAAGAATCTGAATGTGGCTGCCACTCTGGCGCTGGCGGGTGTGGGCATGGACCGTACCCGTGTCCGGGTGGTGGCCGATCCGGGCATTTCCCGGAATCAGCATGCCGTGCATGTCACCGGTGCGGCGGGCAGCCTGCAGACGCAGGTCATCAACCAGCCCGCGCCATCCAATCCCAAGACCTCCGCCGTGGTTGCGCGCAGCGTCTGTGCTGCCATCAATCACTATTTTGATCCCCTGCTGTTTATCTGAGGACGCCATGAACCGTTACACCACGCCATCTTCCGATATTCCTTTCATCGATGCCGTCTGGCGGCAAGCGTTGCCCCCGTCTTCAGCCATTGAACAGGCAGCGGCACTGGCTCTGCCTGTTGCTGCTTCCCGTCAGGCCCAGGATGCCATCCAGCGTTGGGAACATTATTCGCCGACACCATTACATGCCCTGCGCGGCCTGGCCAATCACTTCCGTCTGGGCGCCGTCTATTGCAAGGACGAAGGGCAGCGTCTCGGGCTGGGCAGCTTCAAGGCGCTGGGGGGTGCTTATGCCGTGGCCAACCTCGCACAGGAAAAGGGCACTGCCATCACGGTGACCTGTGCAACCGAAGGCAATCACGGTCGATCGGTCGCCTGGGGCGCCCAGCGCGCCGGTGTGCCATGCGTCATTTTTCTGCATGAGGGTGTCAGCCAGGCACGGGAAGAAGCCATTGCCCGTTATGGAGCGCAGATCCGGCGGGTGGCCGGCAATTACGATGATGCCGTCAGGACCTGTGCCGAGGTGGCCGAACAAGAGGGCTGGCAGATTGTGTCTGACACGACGTGGGAAGGCTACCAGGAGATTCCGCGCCAGGTGATGGCCGGTTACAGCCTGATCGCCAAAGAGGTGTCCGGACAGATTGCCCAGCCACCGACCCATGTCTTTGTTCAGGCAGGTGTGGGCGGCATTGCTGCATCCCTGATGGCCAGCCTGCAACGCGCCTGGCCGGGCGCTGCCATGCGTTTTATTGTGGTTGAGCCACGAGGCGCAGCCTGCATCCTGGCCAGCGCCCTGGCGGGGGGTCGGCTGACCGCCGTCTCCGGACCCTTTGACACCATTTCGGCCGGACTGGCGTGCGGCGAACCCTCCCCTGCCGTGCTGGATCTGCTCATGGCGGGCACCAGCATGTTTCTGGCTCTGGACGACGTCTGGCTGAAGCAGGCCATGCGTCAATATGCTCAGGCCATTGACAACGATGCCAGCATTGTGGCGGGCGCATCAGGCGCAGCCGGTCTGGCGGGTCTGCTGGCTGTTCTGTCCGAAGAGCAGCTCAGCGAGGCACTGGGTCTGGATGCCGCCAGCCGGGTGCTGCTGATCAACACGGAAAACGATACGGACCCGGCTGCCTATCAGGAGATTGTGACGTCTCAGGCCACCGACAGGTAGCGGTCCTGGGTCTCGGTGTCGTGGCGGAGGTCGTCGCTGGTGGCCGTGTGCACGACCTGGCCCTTTTCAAGGATGTAGGCGCGACGCGCGTGCCGGAGGGCAAAATGCACGCTCTGGTCAGTGAACAGGATGGTTGTCGTCCGGGCGAGCTGGTCGATCAGCTCGCCGATCTGCTGAACAATCACGGGTGCCAGGCCTTCATTGGGTTCATCCAGCAACAGCAGGCGGGGCTGACTCATCAGGGATCGGGCCACGGCCAGCATTTGCTGTTGACCGCCTGACAGCGTATTGCCATCCTGATTGGCCAGCTCAGCCAGCATGGGGTATTCGTCAAAAATCCGTTCGACCGTCCAGCTGCGTTCGGCGCCGGCGCGATGGTAGTCGCCGATCTCAAGGTTTTCGCGCACGGACAGGCCGGGAAAGATGCGCCGGTCTTCGGGAACCAGGCTCATGCCCAGACGTGCAATGCGAAATGCCGGCTGACCGGTAACGTTTTGATCGTCAAAGAAAACCGCACCCCGCCGGGGTGGGGTCAGACCGATGATGCTGCGCAATGTAGTGCTTTTGCCGGCGCCGTTGCGTCCCAGCAGGCAGACGGTTTCACCCTCTTCGATGGAAAGCGAGACACCCTGCAACGCATGACTCTCGCCGTAATACGTGTGGATGTTGTCAACCTTCAGTATCATGCCAGTGTTTCCTCGGTTTCTTCGCCCAGATAGGCCTTGCGGACATCAGGATGGCCCTTGACCTCATCCGGAGAACCCAGTACCAATGACTGCCCCCGGTGCATGACCAGAATGCGGTGCGCCAGATCAAAAACGACTTTCATGTCGTGTTCGGTAATGATGAAGGTGTAGGCGCCTGTTTCGGAGAGCTGCTGGATCAGGGCAGTGACTTGTCGGGTCTCGCTGGGCGTCATGCCGGCGGTGGGTTCATCCAGCAGCACGAGCCGGGGCTCGGTAGCCAGAACCACGGCAATCTCGACCAGGCGCTTGTCGCCGTAACTGATGACACCCGCGCGCTGATGCGCCAGATGAGACAGCGACAGCTGTTCCAGGAGTTCGTCGGCGCGGTCCTGGACGGCCCGGTTGCGCGAAGCAATATTGAACCATTTGCGGCTGTCCTGGCGCAGGGCAGTAATGGCCACTTCCACGTTTTCGCGTACGGACATTTCCGTGAAGATGTTGTTGATCTGGAAAGACCGCGACACGCCCAGCCGGCTGATCTTGTGAGCCGGCATGCCGGTGATGTCCTGTCCTTCGAAGACAATGCGTCCGGATGTTGGCAGCATGCGTCCCGACAGCATGTTGTAGAAGGTAGTCTTGCCGGCCCCGTTGGGGCCAATGATGGCCAGTGTTTCACGGGGCATGACATCCAGCGACACGTCGGAGACGGCGGCCACGCCCCCGAAGTTTTTTGACAGGTTGTGAACCTGAAGAATGGGTGTGGTCATGACTTCTCCAGCCAGCGATCCAGAAAGGTGCCCAGCAGCCCGCGCCGGAAGAACATCACCATGATGGCCAGTATGATGCCCAGGACCAGCATCCAGGCTTCAGTATAGGTGGTGATCATGGTCTTGAGCAGCACAAACACGCCGGCCCCGAACAGGGGACCAAGAAAATAGCCGGTACCGCCCAGAATGGACATGAGTACGGGCTCGGCCGACATGCTCCAGTGTGCCAGCTCGGGGCTGGCGATGCGCAGGAACGGCACCATCAGGCCACCTGCAAGCGCCGAAAAGCCACCGGAAATGGTGAATGCGGCCAGCCGGTAATGACGGATGTTCAGGCCGCAGAAGGCGACGCGTTCGGGGTTTTGCTGGATGGCTTTCAGTACCAGACCAAAGGATGAGCGACAGATCAGATAGAGCACGGCCAAAGCCAGCGCCACAATCACCAGGACGACGTGATAGTAGACGGCCGGATTGGCCAGCATGATGTTGATGCCCAGGCCCATCGACTTGACCTGAAAGCCGGATATGCCGTCGCTGCCATTGGTGACGGAACGCCATTGATGGACCACGGCGAACACCATCATGCCAAAGGCTAGGGTCAGCATGGCGAAATAGACTTCATCCAGCCGGACACTGAGGTAGCCGATGATGAGCGCCAGGATGACGCCCATCAGGATGGCCACGAGCAGGCAGGCCAGCAGTGGCCAGGCCAGCCATTTGAGCAGCATGGCCGTGGCATAGGCGCCAATGCCGAAGAAGGCGGCATGGCCGAAACTGAGCATGCCCGTGTAGCCGAAAATCAGGTTGAAGCTGACGGCAAACAGTCCGAGAATGAGGACTTCGATGCCGATGAATATGTAGAAATAGGGTGCCACCCAGGGCAGGATGACCAGGCCGATGGCAACCAGGATGGCGGCAAGGATCAGGAGCAGTTTTTTCATTGTGCTGTCCCTTTGCTGAGCAGTCCCCGCGGCTTGATCAGCAGGACAATGGCCATGCCCACAAACGGCAGGACCAGGTGGATGCCGGGCAGGTAGCGGCCCCCAAACCCGTGCAGCAGGCCAAGTATGATGGCGCCCAGCAGCGTGCCGGGGAAGTTGCCCAGCCCGCCAATGACGACCACGATAAAGCTTTCAATGATGATCTTGTCGCCCATGCCGGGGTCAATGGCCCGCATGGGTGCGGCCACGACTCCACCGATGGCAGCCAGCCATGCGCCAAAGGCAAAGGCGCCCGTTACTACCAGGCGCGTGTTGATGCACAGTACCTGGGCCATTTCGTGGTCCAGTGCCGCCGCCCGCATGACCTTGCCCATGCGAGTATGGTTGAACAGATACCACAGGCCACCCAGCACCAGCAGGCCGACCAGCATGACAAAAAGGCTGTAGGTCGGATAGGTGACACCGCTGAACAGCGTGATGGAGCCCTCAAGTCCGGCGGGTGGTTCAACCACATGGATGCCCGTACCCCAGATTTGCCTGACGGACTCATTCAGGATGAGAAGCAGTCCGAATGTCAGCAACAGGCTGTCGGTGACCTCGCGATCATAAATGAAGCGCAGCATGACGCGATCAATGATGACGGCAAGGACGGCCACGACTATCGGGGCCACCACCAGGGTCAGCCAGAATGAAAGGCCCAGCACGGCAATGCAGCTGTAGGCAATATAGGCCCCGAACATGTACAGGGCGCCGTGGGCAAAGTTGATGACATTGAGCACGCCGAAAACGATGTTCAGGCCGACAGCAATGATAAAAAGCAGCAGGCCGATATCGAGACTGTTCAGCAATGCCAGGACAATACCGCTCATGGTGTGATTCCTGAAGGAGGACAAGAGGCGCTGGCGCCCTGGCCAGGGCAGCGGCGCCAGCAGTCGGGTACGGGCGGATCAGCTTATCGATTACATCTTGCACTCGGGGTCGACGTCCGGCGTGGTTTCTTCACCGCGGAAGTTCCGGATGTCCGCCAGTTGACGAATGCCCAGGTCATCGTCCATGTCGGCAGTCTTGCCCCAGGTCGGGCCGATCAGGGCCTGGTTGTCACCCTCACGAAGCTTGAGCTTGCCGGTCGGGGTATCCAGCTCGATGCCGCGCAGGGCTTTGGCGATGGCTTCGCCGTCGGTGCTGTCTGCGGCTTCAATGGCCGCCTTGTAGGCATAGGTGGCGACGTAGGCGCCTTCAGCGTTGTAGCTGGGGGGCGCGTCATAGGCGTCCATGTATTTCTTGACGAATGCCTCGTTGCGTTCATTGTCGTGAGAGCCGAACCAGTAGCGGGTGCCCAGCCAGACGCCTTCAGGCATTTTGTCGCCCATGGCGCTCAGCACTTCGGTGGCTGCACCAACTGTCATGAGGACTTCAAAGCCCTGATCAAAGAAATTCCGATTGTTGGCCTGGCGGATGAAGTTCACGAGATCGCCGCCCCACAGCGAGATGAGCACGCCTTCGGGTTTGGCGTCAATGACGCTGTTGATGAAGGGGGTGAAATCCTCTTCGCCAAAGCGGGGAAAGGAGGGGTCGCCGGACAGTTCGACATCGGCGCTGAGTTCCTTGAGGTAGTCACCGAAGAACTCCCAGGACTGATGGCCAAAGGCGTAGTCGGGCCCGATCGTGGTCCATTTTTTGGCATCGGTGCTGGCGGCAACCATGGCTGCGCCCTTCATGTTCTGGTTGACATTGACGCTGACCCGGAATGATTGGGCGTTACAGTCTTTGCCGGTGACGTCCGGGGTGGCTGCGTGAGTGATGATGAGGGGGATACCAAGTTCGGGAACGACCGGTACCAGCCCCTGGGCCACGCCCGAGCTGTCCAGCCCCATCAGGCCGACGGCACCTTCCTGGAACGCCAGCTTGCGTGCCGCCTGGATGGCGGTGGCGGGCTTGCCTTCACTGTCTTCGAACTTGATGCGCAGCTCTTTGCCCAGCACGCCGCCGGCTTCATTGATTTCGTCCAGGGCCAGCTTGCTGCCCTGCTGGGCAAACTTGCCATAGGACGACGCGCTGCCGGACATCATGTAGATGCCGCCGATCGTGATGGTGTCGGCAGCCTGTACCGTGCTGCCCAAGCCGATTGCGGCAGTGACTGCCAGAACAACCAGGCTTTGTTTGCAAAGGGTGGATGACATGCTTGTTTCCTCCAGTCAGGGATAGACTCATTGGTGAACAGGGTGGGGACCTGGCAGTGTCGTGACGGCGGTGTCAACGGCTTGCAGCCGTTGTACCGGACACGTGTCCTGATGATCCCTTCAAGAATTGTCTGAGAACGTTTTTCTGTATTTTTCCAGTGGATGTCTTGGGCAGCTCCCCAAAGACGAAATGCCTGGGAACCTTGAAGCCGCTGATGGTCTGCCGGCAAAATTGGGTGAGCTCTTCGGCGCTGGGTGTCATGCCCTCCCGGAGGGTGACAAAAGCGCAGGGGACTTCGCCCCATTTTTCATCTTCCTGGGCCACCACGGCGGCTTCAAGTACGGATGGATGCCGATACAGGACGTTTTCAATTTCGTGGCTGGAGATGTTCTCGCCACCGGAAATGATGATGTCCTTGAGGCGATCCTTGATTTCGACGTAGCCGTCGGGATGCATGACCGCCAGATCACCCGTGTGAAACCAGCCATCACGGAAGGCATCGTCGGTGTCAGCAGGGTTTTTTAGATAGCCCTTCATGAGCGTATTGCCCCGCATGACCAGCTCGCCAAGGGTCTGGCCATCGTGTGCGACGGGCGCACCGGTATCGACACTGATGACGTCAAGTTCGTCGATGGCAAACAGCCCCACCCCCTGGCGTGCCAGCTTGTCGGCCAGGGCGTCGCCCGAGAGCGATTGCCATTCGGGTTGCCACACGCAAAACGCCGACGGGCCGAAGGATTCGGTGAGGCCGTAGAGGTGAGTGATGTCAAAGTTGATCTGACTGGCCCGGTCCAGCGTGGCGCTGTGGGGTGCCGCACCGCCAACGGCAAAGCGCACCGTGTGATCAAGCACATGACCCTGATCATGGAAGTCATTGATCAGCATGTTGAGCACAATGGGGGCGCCACACATGTGCGTGACCCCATGGGATGTGATCTTGTCGTGGATGTCCGTGGTGTCGATGCGAGGCAGGCATACATGCGTGCCGCCCATGGCGGTAACGCCCCATGTATAGCACCAGCCATTGCAGTGGAACATGGGCAGCGTCCAGAGGTAGACCGTTTCTGGGCCCATGCCAAAGGCAATGGGGTTGCCCAGTGCAGAGAGGTAGGCACCCCGATGGTGATACACCACACCCTTGGGCGGGCCAGTGGTGCCCGATGTGTAATTGAGGCTGATGGCATCCCACTCGGAAGCGGGTGGATGCCATTCAAACCGGGCAGCGCCGGTTTCCAGTACGGCCTCGTAAGCGTGTGCGGTCAGGCGTTGTGTCGGCCCGCTGCCACTGTCAACGGCGATCAGTGTCGGTGGGTTGGGCAAGGTTTGCAATGCCTGCTCGACAGTGTTTTCGAGGCTGGTATCAAAAATCAGTATCCTGGCCTGGCCGTGTGTCAGGATGTAGGCAAGGGTGTGGGCATCAAGCCGAACGTTGACGGTATTGAGAACGGCCCTTGCCATGGGAATGGCGTAATGGGACTCGAGCATTTCGGCCGTGTTGTGGCACATGACGGCGACGGTGTCACCGGCTTGTATGCCCAGCTGGGTGCAGGCAGAAGCCATGCGGCGTGCCCGCTCGTAAAACTGTGCATAGGACAGCGTGAAGCGGCTGTCGATGACGGCAGGCTTGTGGGGATAGACATGCGCCGACCGCTGCAGAAGGGTCAGAGGGGTCAGCGGAGAATAATTGCCCTGTCGCTGGTCCAGTCCGGTATCAAATACCCCTGGCATGGTGTCTCCTGGGTGGTTGGCCAGATTTTTAATATTTTGTAATTGTTGTGGTCCATGATAGAGCCATTGCGGGTGGCGGTCAACGAAGTATTCAGCCCGCATTCAGCCTGCAAGATGGTAAGCTGGCATATCGACAGATTCTGGAATGAACATCGTGGATTCACGTCGTCGCGCCCTTGTCGTCTCGGCATTGTCTGCCGGCACATTGAGCCTGCCCGGCATGGCCGTGCCCCGAGCCTCGCCGGGCAGCGCACC
>Ga0079226_10000890_pt1 | contig 22209 bp, 15 predicted proteins | sample Poulit2014_FD_76345 | JGI IMG/M metagenome (GOLD analysis project Ga0079226, IMG submission 76345) | Agricultural soil microbial communities from Georgia to study Nitrogen management - Poultry litter 2014 | ecosystem: Environmental > Terrestrial > Soil > Agricultural land | place: USA: Georgia... | reverse complement strand
CTCGTGCTGCGGCGTTCACGCTGCCGTCCACCTTCGGTGACGGTTTCTACGGTGACGAGGGGTACGGTGAGTTCACCGGCGCGTCCGTCCCGCTGGATGACCTCGGCCTGCACTAAGGCTTAGGGTTCTGGGCTTAGGCCTAGAGCATTAAGGCCCCAAGGGTTTTGAACCCTGGGGCCTTTTGCTGTGTTTGGGGGCGGGAAGTCCGTCGTGGAAATTAAAGGGGCAAAGCAGGGGGGGGAACGGCCACCTCAGCAGCACGCTTAAAAGGTACTTATATAGGGTAAAAAATCTTTGTGCGCTAATATCGCGTGCCGTAAGCAAGTTTTTATCTGGACAAGTTTCTCCCCTAAAGCTTCTTTGCGAATGGGTTAGTAAATCGGGAAGGCACTCTATGAGCGGTTGGCAGGAACCCGGGTTCAATCAGCCCGCGGGTGGCCCGCCCACCAATGGAAACAACGGTGGATTCGACAACGTTTACGGGAACCCAACATCTGGGGGGCTCGGTTCTTCCGGAGGTGGCTTTGACAGCCTCTCGGGCGGATTCGGTGCCGATGGTACGACTTACGGCGGGGGTGGCTACAACCCAAGCCAGGAGGGCTTTTCACCGACGCACAACGCTCAACCCGGAGGCGCACTGGGTGAGTCTGGTCAGCTGACTTTCACCTCCGCCCCCCACCTCCTACTCCTGCCGAGCCTCATCAGCGGCATTATCGCCGTGGTTCTCTCCCTGGTGCTGTTCACGGACTCTTTCACGGTCAGCAACAGTAAGTACCTTCCCATTGCTGCCGGAGCGTGGGCGCTCGCAGGAATCGTCGGCATCGTCGGCTTCGGTCCATACTTCAGCGCGGATAATGCCCAACGCACCTCCGGGATCTACCAGGTTATCGGTTGGAAGCAGGGGCTCTACTGGGCCACCGTCATCGCGGTGCTGCTCGGCATCGTCCTCTCCGCCATTCACCTCGGCCTTTGGGTGGGGAAGAACTAATGGCACAACACCACAAGACCACCACACCCCACGGGGAATCAGCAGTGACTAAGAAGAACCACGCCCGTAATGGCTTCACCACCGCCGTTGCGGGCATCCTCCTCGCCAGCCCTCTCGCACTCGGACTCAACGCCACAGCCACCGCACAGGACAGGCCCGGCCCCACGCCAAAGGCCGCTAACCAGGCACGTGGCGCCGGACTGGAGAAGCTCGGTTCCTGCGTCGCGGACGGAAAAAACCTCGACGTGCTGTTGCTGATGGATGAAACCGGCAGCCTCGAAAGCGTCTACGAAAACGGGCAGAAGACTGACACCCCTGGCTCCGACCCAGATAAAAACCGCATCCCGGCAGCCCAGGGCTTCATCGACCAGCTCACCGATCTTAGTGCCGACAGTGGCGTCAACACCCGGATTAAGCTGGCTGGATTCGGCTTCGCCTATAAGTCTCATGCGAATGATCCCGCAGGATACAGCGACTGGATGGACGTTACGCCGGAGAACAACAGCACCCTGAAAGACGAGGTCGCCCGATTCGTCGACCGCGTCGACGAGATGGAAACCGACCACGCCACCGGCATCCGCGGTGCCTACACCGACCTGATGAACTCCAGCGGGGGCGAAGATCCCTGCCGCCTACTTGTTACCTTCACCGACGGCGAACTGGCGATGACCAATGGGCAGGAAAAGGCCGAACAAGATCTCTGCCGCCCCGGTGGTCTCGCCGACCGCCTGCGCGCGCAGGGCATCACCCACGTCGGTATCGGACTATCAAGCCGCACTAGCCCGCAAGACTTCACGATGATGCGTGAGATTACTGAAGGTGGCGGTGACTGCGGTGACCGCCCCGGTGACGGTGCCTTCTTTGAAGCCGATGACGTCGGAAGCCTATTCACCGGCTTCCACCGGGCCCTGAACATGGGTCGTGAAAGCAGTGCCGAGGTAGTGGGCGAGGAGCCTTTCACCTTCGTGCTAGACGACTCCATCACCGACGTGCGCTTCCACGCCATCACCCAGGAAAAGCTCTCCGAGCGGGCTCAGATCCAGTTGGTATCGCCCTCTGGTGAACGAGTCGACCTGAAGGCCGACGACGAAGGCACGGTGAGCGGCTCCGACGTCCAATGGTCCACGAAGACCGAGCCGATCCTGCGTACCGCCGGCAAGCTCAGCAAGTCGGATAACCGTGAATGGGAGGGCGAGTGGTCCATTCGACTGACCGGGCTCAGCGAAGCCGAGAAGCACACCAAGGTCTTTAACTCCGTGGAGATGCAGCCCGGGCTGCACGTCCGCGTGAGCGGTCATGATGACCGGGGTGATGGGGACTCTGCTGACCAGAATAAGGATTCTCGCGGCACACAGATTCAGCTGCGCGAAAACGGGAAAATCAGCCTTGAGCTGGTAGACAACGCTGAAAATGTCCACCCGGTGGCGGGAGAGGCTCGAAGCACCGCTACATTCCGTCCATCGGATGGCTCCGAGCCGATTGAGCTGGGCTCTGGCATCGACCTGAAGTCGGGTCGCGCCGAGCTTCCGGTGGACCGGATTCAGAATCTGCCCAAGTCGGGGCACTTGGAGATCAGCGCAGAGATCACCACCAAGGGGCGCGATGGTCGCGAAGGAACTAAGCTTTCGCCGCTCCTGAACACGACAGCCCTGTCCGTGGCTCCGAACGACATGCCGCAGCTACCAGGCGAGATCAACTTCCAGGCGGAGGGCACTGAGGCCACTATCGAAGTTCCGGTCCAGGGCCCTGGCCGAGTGTGGATCCCCGAGGGCACCACCGTCAAGGCCGATGTGTTGCCTGATGGCATGGACGAACTGACGGTATCTTCTGAGAGTCAAGATTCCGGTAGCGCTGTGACCATCGAAGATGGCGAGACTGGCACTCTCAAGCTCACCCTGAACTTCCCGGAGTCGTCCGAGGGCACTGTGGGCGGTACCCTTCCGATCACCGTCTCCAACTTGGCAGGGGAAAAGGAGACTAGAACCGAGGTGCCGATCAGGGGCGCGAAGATCATTCCGCTGGACTCCACTAAGTTCGCCCTCGGACTCGTGGCCGCGCTACTCGGCGCGTTGCTGATCCCGGTGCTGCTGCTCTACGCGATTCGTTGGGCCACCGCCCGCATCGATAAGAAGCAGGGCTTCGGCGCCCAGCGCATCTCCCTGACCAGGGAAGGCGCAAGCATCCGTTATGACGGCCGGGCCACCCCGGAGATCGATATCGACCGGGTTGCTGACAACCGCGTGCCCCACGACGGCGTGGCCTTTAGCGCAGTGGGCAGCCAGATGTCGGTGAAGCAGTTCACTCCGAACCCATTCGCCACCCCTCCGGTGGAGGCAAAGATCGCGCCCTCCGTTGGCAGCAATGGTAAGCAGAACTCCAAAAAACAGGCGCAGCTCCCGTTGTCGGTACAGGGTGAGTGGTTCCTGGTCTACAACGAGGTCAGTCGCGGTATCGACTTGGTCGTGCTGCCGCGCCTGCCGCTGCTGGAGGAGGACCGCCAACGGATGACCAATGACATCCTGGACAAGGCGCCGACCCTCTTCGAACAGTTGGAGACCCAGGCTCCCGAGGAGCAAGAGGAGCAGCAAAATCCCACGCAGTCCGGCGGTTGGGATACTGATGCTGCGGCTGCAGCTGCGGGAGATTCCGCCCAGGGCGGGTGGAATACCGGTGGCAGCGATTCCGGCTGGAATGTCGGTAGTTCCGGTGGTTTCAGCGACGGACCTGCTAGCGGTGGCTTCTCCGACGGTCCCGCTAGCGGTGGTTACGGTGGCCTCGGTTCCAGCTGGGGTGCTGGCGGGTCCGAAGGATTCGGCGCGGGTCCTGACACCGGCACCACCGGCGGGGACAACAATCCCGGCGGTTGGTCCCAACCAGGTTCCGGCGGCCACTCGGGCGGATGGGGGACCCCGCAGGGTTAAGCACCATCGGTGAATATCGCCAAACAACTTTCCTTGTAAAAATGGCTGCCAGGGTCACCCTGACAACCCACACCCTGGCAGCGAAACAACGAACCTAAAGATTCGATACGGAGTATTCATGAAGAAAGTCCTCGTCGTCGGCTGCGGTGGTTCCGGTGCCGTGACCCTGGCTTATATGATGGACCAGCTCAAAACAATGCTGGCCGAGCGCCTTCCAGAGCGTTACAGCTCACCCCGCGATGTGAAGCTCCCGGCCGCCTGGCAGTTCGTGTCCGTCGACGTCCCCGTCGCCGCTGAGAAGGCGGGGAAGAACCTCCCCAACGTTCAGGAAGCCGGCGGTAGGTACGTCTCCGTGGGGTCCTCCGCCCGCTACGCGTCCGTGGACTCCACTGTTTCCAACAGTCTTGCCAGCAAGGGCGCACTGGGCTCCATCGCTAGCTGGGCAATCGCCGACCCGAACCAGGAGACCACCCCGATCTCCGCTGGCGCAGGCCAGTACCGCGGTATCGGCCGCATGCTGATGCTCAGCAAGCTCAGCACCGTCCAGCAGGAGCTCCAGAGCGCCTGGCAGGTCCTCTTCAACGCCGAGACCGATCGCGAGCTCGCCGAGCTCAACGCCCAGCTGTCCGGCAGCAATATTCACGACGCTGACCAGTCCAAGGGCACCCCTCTGGTTTTCGTGATCTCCTCCATGGCCGGCGGCGCAGGTGCCTCTATGGCTATCGACGTCTGCCGCCTGCTGGTCAGCCTCAACGGCAACAGTGTGTCCCTGAACTCCCTGTTCATGGTGACCCCGGATATCTTCGGCAAGATTGACGAGGATAAGGTCGCCGGCGCGAACCCCAACGCCCTGGCGATGTTTGGTGAACTGGTTGCCTCCCAGCTGGGCGCCGCCGCCGAATCCGACCGCGAGATCTTCGAGGCCTTGGGCGTGCGTCTTAACGACGAAAGCATCCCAGTCGGACGCGTTTTCCCGGTCGGCGTGCGCTCCGGCGTCGAGGGCAAGGAGCTCGGCGATGGGGAGGCGCGCACCGTCTACCGCGCCCTGGGACGCGGCCTTGCAGCTCTGATGGTCGACTCTCGTGCTATGGAGACTTACGAGGCTCACACGCTGGGTAACCGCGGTGGCCTCGCCGGTGATCGTTCCCTCTATGGCTGGGGGGTGCCAGACACCGAAGAGAAGAACATCCCCTGGGGTTCCTATGGCTACGCCCAGCTCTCCATGGGCCGCGACCGCTACGCTGAATACGCCGCGCAGCGCCTGGCCCGTCAGGCCGTGCACAAGCTACCCGAGGGGCACATCGACCCGCGCGAAGAGGCCGCCGGCGACGTCCAAATCAAGCGCCTTATGGATAACAACGAGCCGCTGTATTTCGGCGAACTCGGTAAGTTCATGCCCACCCCGCAGGACACCGACCGTTGGCTGCTGAGCTACTTCTCGCAGTCCATCGACACGTGGGTGGGGGAGCAGCAGGAATCCCTGCGACGCCAGTTGCCACCGGCACAGAACATGCGCGGCAAGGAGTGGGCAGACCACGTCCACCAGACGATGTCCGCCTTCAACCAGCAGCTGCAGCAGGCCAACACTGTGGGTCTGTACAGCGCGGTGAACCAGTGGGCTCTGCCGGAGAACGTTCAGGAAGGTTTCCTGCGCGTCATCCGCGCCGAGATCGCCCGTTACGGTGCCCCCTACGGCGCCGCCGTTGTGGAGCGGATTCTGCAGGGCCTGCGCGAAGTCGTGATCCCACGCCTGCGCACCCTCACTGCTCCCGCGACCGTCACCGTCCCAGAGACCATCAGCCGACTGGGGAAGAGCCGCATCTCCGATACCACACCGTTGGTGCAGGAAATCATGGCGTCCACCCAGCAATCCCTGCGCTTCATCGCTGGGTCTCACATCGCCCGGCTGCTCGTCCAGGTGCTGGAGGACTTCTCCCCGAACTTCGTCGAACCACTCCTGCGCGTCATGCGCGAACAGCAGCGCGAGCTGGAGCGCACCGCCGAACTCCAGCAGGACTCCAGCCTCGGCATCGCGCAGCTGAAAACGGACGTGCCGAACCTGTGGCCGGAGGAAAGCGACCTGGTGCCGAACCGCTTCGACCAGGCAGCCAACGAAGTCTTCCTCACCGAGGTGCGGGAATTCCCAGGTCAGTTCCAGTCCGACCTGATCCGGTCGGTTAGCAACGATAGCTTCCCGCCTGACTACAACACCGCTCTGCACCTTTCTGCCCAGAAGGTCATCGACGGCGAGTGGGAGTCCCTGGCCGGCGCCGAGCAGGCCCCAGCCAACCTGCTGACCCTCGTGGAGCCGTGGGTGGCCAAGGTTCTGGTTCGCGACCCTGAGTCCGGAGTGTTGCGTGAACCGCACGAGGGGCGCTTCGAGTTCAATATCGGCTCGGGTGCCGTGCTCAGCCGCTCCCGTGGTTATATCTACCGCCGCGGTTTCTCCTTCCATGAGTTCATCAGCCAGTCCTTGCGGGACTACGCGATGAGCCCCGCCCTCACCGAGAGCGAGCGGATGGACCGCCGCCGCCACTTGATTTCCAAATTCGAGCTGACCATGCGCAACGCACTGCCGCTGGCCCAGGTCAATAAGGAACTGGTGGACCGGCTCTACGGCCGCGAGGTTAGTTACAACTTCAACTTCAGTACCATTCCTTTCGAGGGCGACGTGCTGGCTGACGAACTGCAACAGTCCGTATCCCGCTTCCCGAACCTGTCCACGATGGACTCCAACCGCCCACTGGAGAACTACCTGGCCAACCAGGGTGAGGAGCGTTCCATCGACGTCTTCGGCTCCTACCCGAACTATGCCCCGGTGGTCTTCAGCAACCTGCTGCCTCCGATCCGTAACCAGTGGCAGCGCACCCCAGGCAACCGGTCGTCTTTTTGGCAGTCCCGCCGCGCCCGGCCGCTGCCTTCAGCGCTGCCAATGCATCCGGCTGAGCGCCGCGCGATGATTGGTGGCTGGTACGTCGGTTGGATCACCGGCCGACTGGTCTTCCCGTGGGGGGACAAGCTGGACGTCAGCGATACTGCCGAGCAGATTCAGGTCTTCGACGCCAAGCAGCACCGCTGGCTGAGTTTCGAAGCGCCGTTGCTGACTCCACCCTCCCGGATGCGTTCCCCACTGGACTGGCTGCCCACCGTGCTGGAGTCCTCGACCCTGGCGTGGACCGCCATCCAGGAGGCACCGCTGTTCGAGTCCGTCCGTCCGTACGCGGAGCTGCGCAAGCTCTTCGACTCGGGAGACACCCCGACTACCGGTGCCCGCACGCTGGAGGCTCAGCGACTGCTGAACGCCTGGATGTACACGGGACAGCGACAGACGGAGCACAACGCTATCTTCCAGGAAGACGCCAACACCACACCAGAGGAGCGTCGCGACCAGGCCGTCGCTTTCTTGGAGAAGCACCGTAACTTCACGCAGGCCTACGTGCCGAGCCGCGTGCTCTACAGTGGCAGCACCCTGGCTGGTCAGCAGGAGCGCGAATTCGCGGACGTCCGTGACCGCAGCATCGCCGCTCGCCTGCCCTTCTATGCCGACCTGGCCCCGGACATCAACGACATCCTGGGACAGCTGATCGACCTGGTGAAGCAGGCATACGCCGATGGGGATCCGTCGCAGCGTGCGGCCGTGACCCCGGATCCACTGATCGGCGGAGGTGGCCCGTCCGCTATGCCGGGTGAGGGGTTGTTCTGATGAGCTTCACACTTTTTGCAGGGCGCGGCCATGTGGCGCGCGAGATCGTGGAAATCCTGGAGGACCTCGCTGCCCTCCATCTGGTGGATAACTTCGCTTGGGTGGATATCGACGCCTTCGAGAGCAGCGATTCGCGGATCTTCACCGTGCAGCGCTCTCGAGGAGAGCTGCGCTCCGGGTACTTCCCGCTGACCGATGTGCTGAGCAACGTGGAGAGTCCCCAGGTCAACCGGGTGATCATCAACGTCTTCGGGCAGGACGGCGGTGGGATCACGGCCCAGCAGATAGGGCACTTCGACTCCATCATGGAGGCGGTGAACCACAACTTGCAGATCAAGTACGCGAACGTGATTGTGCCTTATGATTTGCAGTCCACCGACCGGATGCCCCTGTTCCGCGGGTACATCAACCTGATGATTTCCCCGGAAGATAGCGATTACCCTGGCAAGGCCGCCGCCCCGGTGAACCGCCGAGGGAAACGAGGCGAGACCGCGAATATCTCCGCCACCACTCTGGCCAGCCTGTGCGGCCTATGGGAGGGTTCGGTGGAGTGCCCGCTGAGCAAGCTTGACGCCGACGCCGCCGATAAATTCCGTCTGGTTCGTGCCTACTACCATCGCGTGGATGGGCAGCTGGCGCAGAGCGTGATTAAATCCCGCGTTTTCGACACCACGGAAAACCCGTTGCCGACTGTGTATACCAACAGTGGTGGGCGCGCGCAGGTAGACCACACCGATGATCCGGCAGGCTTCGCCGCTGCAACGGCAAATGAGCTAGTGGATTACCACTGGAAAATGTTTTCAGCGGCGCCGATCGGGACTGCCGAGCGCCGGGGTAAAAATATTCAAGGCAGCGAAGCCCGCAAGCAGATCTCCGCTGACTGGGCTAAGGCCCTGATCACCGGCCCGGGCGATTTCTTCCTGGACATCCGCGCAGCCTTTCAAGAGCTCCACGATGACCAGATGCAGAAGCTCTACGGTCTGGACTCCCGCATCGTCGTGGGTGAGCTGCGGGAGCTTCGCGGCGAGCAGCGCAAGAACCGCCCCGCCCTACCAGGACCCGATCAGGTGGCTCGCGACCTCTCCGACTTCTGGAAGGCCTATAAAAATACGGCACTCACCCAGCTGGACGCCAAGCCGCGCCTGATCAGGAAGGGGGTGAATGAGGAACTGGCCCCGGCCGCGGTGTGGAACAGCGATCGGAACTCCTACTTCGTGGCCCGCAAGGCCAGCGACGTGATCCCCGGCCCAAGCACCCACTTTGGTGAAGACCTTTCTGTGGAACTGCAGGCCATCATGGGCGGCCGCAAGGTCGCGCCTTATGACATCCGGGGGGCGCAGGAGTACGAGCAGCAGCTGCAGCGCAGTGGGCAGAGCACAGGGCGTATCATGGGTGATTTCGGTCGCTGGAAGCAGAAGCACAGCGGAAGCTTCGCTTACTCCTTGGGCAGTCGCCTGCTTAGCAAGATGGATGAAACGCAGAAGGAAAAGCAGCGCATTCTTCGAGAACTGGAGCGCGCAAACTCCCGCACCCCGGAGGAAATCCAGGGGAGCCCGGGGCTCTTCAGTCGCATGGCTGGCTGGATCACGTTCTTGACCTTCTTGATGTTCTTTTCCGCGAAGTTCATCATCAACCGTCAGATCGAGGCGATGGACCGCGAGGGCTGGCTTGCCTACGTCAATGTGTGGGACGGGCTGAGCTCTAGCGCGAAGACGTGGATCCTGCTGGGATGGTTCACCCTGTGGTTGATCTTCTACGTGAGCCAGAAGTTCGCCGAGACGCGGGCCCGCTACGCAATCGAAAACGGCCGCGACAAGATCATTGACGCCATCGAGAGCTTGGAAGATCAGCTCTACCAGTGCGAGCTGACCTTGCACCGGCTTGAGGTGGCCTATCAGCAGTTTGTATCTGTTTCTGACTACTATGGTGCGCTGCTCGAAAAGCCCTTCGGTGAGGTGTCTACTCACGTGGAGGAATCTACTGTTCCTTCCAACCCGGTCAGCCGCAGCGTGACCTTCCGCGAGCTCGCGCCCGAGGACCCACGCGTGACCGCGGTGATCCGGGAGAGGCGCAGCGCCCTCTACGGCCAAGGCTGGCTCGATACCTATGTCGAGCGTGGCCAGCGGGTGGCGATCGCTAACTTGGCTCGCAACCACAACCGCCGGATTAACCCTGATGGCCTGCTTGCTGTCCAGGGCGGCCGCGACGCGGGTAATAAGCTCACTACACTGGCTGACTATGTCCAGGGTGATGAATTCCGCGGGATGGACCGTTCCAAGGAAGACTGGGCGAAAATTACCGACGAGATGCGCCACCACAGCGCCCATGTCCTGGAGACCGACCCCGCTGGGGTAAACGGGCAGGGACTGTCCCTCGGACAGCTGGTCGACACCGGCCGCTTCGTCGGTGGCATTGCCTCCTCCGAGGGGCGGACCAGCCGACTCCTGGAACTCGACCCCAGCCTAAACAGCTTTGAAAAACTGTCTTCCGAGGTGGACGCTGTGGGTTCTTCTGAACTTCTCGTCCAGGTTGGGCACCTCGCATCCGAGGTAGACCTGCAGCGCGGCCCTGCCACCGACCACAGCGATACCACCACCTTCACCGCCCTACCGGGTGAGGCGGAGCTGGACAGCGTACCGCCCCCAAAACCACACAGTGATGCAGGCTCCGGCCCAGTCCCCACTTTTAAGCAAGCGGGCCCGGCTATGCCTGGAGAGGATGTGTTCTAAACAATGGCGACCAACCCCGAAGAGCGCCTTTCATACTTGCTGCGATGGCTTACCCAGGCAGAGCAGCAGAACCTAGAGATGCCGCTGCCTACCAAGCATGAACTCGCCAACTTTGCGGCTCGTCGCAATGAGCCGATGGGGGCGCAGCCCGTGCGTATCCAGTTGTGGAAGGACGCGCTGGAAACTATCAACATCATGGCGGATAGCCACCGCTTTGGCGATGACTTCACCACGTTTGATCCGGTGTTCTTTAAATACAACCAGCGCCTTGCGGATCACTTTGCCGCGGAAATCCAACAGCTAAAGAACGGCGGCAGCCCGGCGGTTGGATCAGCTCCAACGCAGGCTCCTTCCTCAGTGAAAAACTGGGTGAACAAAACCGCCAGCTATCTCGGCGGAGTGAACAAGCAGCCTGCCCCGCAAGCTGCGCCGGCTGCACATCCCGCCGCGGCGCCCGCTGCCGCCGGCGTGGATAACATCCACCAGCTCGGCAGGGAATACAACTACGACGAAGAGGAATTCGCCGAATACGACGACTACGAAGACGTCGTCCTCATCCCTGGGGCAGATCTCCGCGTGCGTGCTGTCGACGGCGGCTCCTTGGAGGTGACCTGGAGCTTGCCCGAGGAGGAATCCGCCCCGGTTGACCTCTTCCGCGTCATCAGCTTCGACGAGCCATTTGACTACAACCCATCCGAAGGTGAGCAGCGCGTAGTCACGGACGGACACCTGTGGCACGACACCGAGGACCTGCTCACCGCTAACCGCTATTTCCAACTGTGGGTGCACCAAGGGGAGTCTGTTTCCGACGCCCTGCGCAACCAGCCGCGGATGCTGCGCGAGGAGGTGTACGTCAAACCAATCGAGCACATCGACCTGACCTTCGACGGCCGTCAGATCAGCGGCCAGTGGGAACCCACCCCAGGCACCGAACGGGTGGATGTTTACATCGCGGATTCCACCGAGCGTAAACTGCGTCGCCAGGCGAACCTCCTGGATACTGGAGATACTCACATTCAGGGCTTTCGTCAGAGGCCGGAAGCCGAGGGTGTGGAGTACCGCGTGGCCGCGCAGCGCGTGGTGAAATACGAAAACCTCATTACCGGTCAGGTCAGTGACCGGAAATCCCGGATCTCCGATGAGAAGAGCATCTTCGTCCCTGCCGAGGTGGAGCCCATCGCCATCCACGTGCAGGAAAATGTCGTCGACGACACCGCTTTCGACGTCTCCTGGAACAACCCTCTGTCCGGTGAGGTGCGCATCTACCGCACCGACCAGCCTCCGGCTGACGGAATTCAGGACGAAACCCCAGAGCTGAAGCAGCTTGAGAGCTTTGGCCTGCCCGTCACGGGCTGGGCCAATAATCTCCAGCGTGGCCTGGAATCCACCACCGTGGAATGGCCCGAAGGCTGGTTCTCCCTGTTCATCACCCCTGTCCACGTGGTGGGGGAGCAATGTAAGGTCGGCCAATCTTTTAGCATCGTGCGGGTCGGCGATCTGGAGAATCCATTGCTGCACGAGAGGGTGCACGAGCAGCTCGTGACCTTCGGCTGGCCGAAGGAAGCAAGTGACGTGGTGGCCTACATGATGCCACCGGGCGAGGGGCATAACTTCGATCCACTGAATAAGCCGACGGCAGAGGCATCCATCGATAAGAACCTTTACGAGGATTACGGTGGCCTACGACTCAGCATGACCGCGCCCGCTGACCTGGTGCTGGTGCCGTCCCGCGTCTACAGCGGTCGGCAGGTGGAAGGCGATCCCACGGTGCTGCCTTACCGTGGTATTGAAAAATTCCAGTACTTCATCCGCCGGGATCAGCAGGGCTTCCAATATCTGTGGGTGCGGTCTATGGACCGGATCGTCACCGATAGCTTGGACTTCACGCTGGTCTTTAACCCGGACCGTCTGCCGTTGGAGCCCCAGGATGGCGAGGAAGTCGACTTGCTGCAGCATATTCATGGCGTGCCGCAGGGAAGCCCCAGCTTGGCCTGTGCCTACAACGGGGTGGATCCCAACAACCAATCGGGTATCGAATGGCAGATTAACCCGCACTACTCGAACTACGGCCGGGGTTATCTGCGCCTGTTCTTCCGGGAGCCGCAGCCGGAGAACAAGCCGACCCGCGCGTTGATCGACCCGCGGATTGAGCAGCTCGACTTGTATAGGGGTGGTGGGCAATGACAGCCGCACAGCACACGGGGCGTTTCGCTTGGGCGACCTACGCTTCCTTCTCCAATAACCGGGGGAGCGGTGGTTGGCAGGTCGGCGCGGGGAGCGAGCTAAGCCCCTCCGAGAAGGACCTTTTTACCTCTCTGGCGCCCACTCAGCTGGAACCGATAACCCCAGTGACGGAGTTTCTCAGCACTGAGGAGATCAGGGATCTTCCGCGGCGCTTCGTGTATCTTGCTCCGCAGCAGAACCGTCAGGTGGGGCTGTATGTTCAGTCCGTTCCTGCAGGAAAGGACGCTACCGGCCGACCGGGAAACGTGTTTAGCGTCGGTGTGGTGGACCGTGCGCCGGAGGCCCCATTGGAGCAGGAGGGGTGGCCGATTTTTCGGTACCAGTCCCCGGATTTCCCCACTCCTTTCCGCTCGGAGGCTGTTGATAGTGTCGCTGTAGGTGGGGGTGCGGAGCCTCGAACCAACGAGGATGATCAGCTCAACGCGGCGTGGTCCTTGATCAACGGGATGTTGGGAGACGACCGCCCGGTTCTTTATGCGCTGCAGCAGGCGCTGGAGGATTCGGATCGCCTGCCGGTCATTAGCTCCCGCAGCACGTGGGACGCTGTGTTGTGGATGACCGCTCTGAGCACCACCATGCCCCCCGGCTTAGCTCGACAGCAGTTGAGCTTTAGCGTTTTTGAACGTGCCCAACGCTTGGACGTTGATGCGTGGTTGCAGCGTGGACCAGCCGTGGTCGCCGTGCCTTTCGAGGATAAGGACGCGCTGCGAGACCCCCGCCTGGTGGTGATTGATCCAAACGAGATCCGCACCCCGCCGGAGGAGGGCCTGTGGTCGGCTCTCACCGAGGCCGTCTTTGACTCCAAGGACGACACGTTGGAGATTATCAACGGCCTTAACCGCTTGCAGCCTGAGGAAGAGGAGCCTTCCCCGGAAGGGGCTCCGCACGAGTTGGAGGTGGGCGAGGCCCTCTACCAGGCTTTGGAGAAACTGAGCAAGGATGAGACCTTCCCTCTGGCCAAGGATCTGGCGACGAGGTTAGCGGCGATTCCGCAGGAGCTGCGTAGCCTCGCCCCAGAGCCGGAACCGGAGCCCGCGCCCGAGCCGTCCCCAATACCCGAGCAGACCCCAGTACCGGAGCCGAGGCAGGAGCCTGCGTCGGAATCGGACGAGGGGGGCTGGGGCGCGCAGCCTGAGCACACTAGGGACGTAACCCACGGAGCGCAACCATCGGAGCCGATCGCACAGCGGCAGTCGTGGGACTCGTGGCGGCTTGACGAGGCACCGGGTCCGGCGGCGGAGCGTCGGATGGGTTCAGTGCCGGAGCCGCACTTGGCCAGGGCGTCGAGGGAGGAAAATCCAACCGATGCACGCCCGAGGCCAGTGAGGACCCCCATCCCCGCGCCGAGGGAGGAGAAGCCTGATGCTCGCCTAGCGGAATTTCAGGGGCGCTGGCGCCCTATGGTCAGAGTATTTCCCGAAGGCGGCAGCGACAACGTGCTTCGCACCGCGCAGTTGCTGAGCGAAGAGAACCTTCGGACCTTGCGGGAGGACAGCCGCCTCCTGGCGACGGAATCTCATCCACTGCCCTTCGCAGGCGAAGAGCTGAAGAGCCTCTTCAGTATCTTCTTTAGCGCCGCCTTGCGCGTCCACGCTGGTCAGCTGAAGCTCGACGAGCAGGAAAAAGAGCAACTGCTGCAGGAAATGCTTCCCGCAATCGGTCGCCTGTGGGCTGGGTGCCTGCAGCTGGAGAAGGGGCTGAGCACGCGGTTGTCGATTAAAACCCGAGCCCACATTCTGGCCCAAGGGCTTTACGAGAATTACCTGAGCCCCATCGAGAACCTGGATGGAATCTTAGGACGGCTCGGCCCCTTCATAGCGAAATGCGATAGGAGCGCCCCGGGCGACCGACACGAACTCACGCACTTCTACCTCTTGGAACACGAACTTTGGGAGTGCCACCGTGAGAAGCAACAAAGGCACCGGTCGGGCTACCCGGCTGACCTGGGTGCAGGGCGAACTGCGCCGGCAACGGATGTAGCAGGAGGATAAGGAATGAAGGAATATACGCTGTCAGCCGGCGAGGCATACCGCTTCGAAGGCGGGATCGACCGGCTGAGCTTTGACCTCGATACTAAGCAGAAGCAAGGCTTTAGGCCCTCAATGAGTGGCTTCCAGGATGTCAGGGTTCGCCGCAAGAAACTGCGGGGCACAGGCTTCAAGGGGTATAGCGAAGTCGTGGTCGAACCAGAGCTCGGGGTTGAGGCCTTCGACTACTCTTTCAAGATTTTCGCGACCATCACCCTCAGCACTAAGACGGGAGAGCACTATCAGCTGCGTCTGCCCTCCTACGGGCTGGGTAACCGTAGCAAGTTCACCATCGCCAAGATGGAAGCCCAGGGTGATGAGGTGGTCATCACCGCTGCGAACGCTACCGATTCGAAGATGAGCGAGGACCGCACCCGGGGCGTTGACCTGGTGGCTCGTAATGTCTTTGACCAGGATGACGTGACAACGCCAGCTGAAGAAGGGCCGGTGAATATCACCGTCGTGGTGGATGAATCGGTCTCCTCCCAGCTGGCCTTCGACGAAAACCAGCGGCAGGCAATGGGGTACCTGGTGACCGGTATTTTGGGCAATAAGAACTGGAACATCGCCGTGACCACCAGTTCTCAGCTCAGCGGTGTACACCACCAGCCTGGGAGCGAGGAGATGCAGAAACTCATTGCTGGTCGGGGCACAGGTCAGCACGCCTACCTGGAGCGCAAGGAGGTTGGCTGGACTCGGGATGTGATCGCAGAATTCGGTGAGCTTCCTGGCTCACGCTTCCTGGTGATCTCCGATAGCGTTCCCGCCTGGACCGAAGAATTCGAGGGCGACGCCCACGTGATCTGCAAGGAGCGCCCAGAATTTCCCACGAAGGCTAGGTTCACGGTACTCACCCAACCCTTGGAGAGCGCCTTGTTAGCGAATAGCCACCAGGGCTTCATTAATGCAGTCAAAGAAATTGGCCACAGCTTGCGCCTAGGAGTGAAATAAATGACTCACAATCCAGGGGATTGGTCCCCGCAGAGCAACGAGTTCTCTGGCCAGGCTGGCCCGGGTGCCGACTCCTACCCGGAAAGGTTGCCGACCAAGTGCCCGTATACCTTCCGAGATATGGGGCCGAATCCTTCTTCGTTGAGTCCGTTTGCGAAGGACGAGAACGGTCAGCCTCGCCAACTTCCGGATGGCTGGGCTGGCTCCGGCACAATTACCTTCGCCATGGCGGGCGCCCGGTCTTCGGGTAAAAGCCTGTACATTGCGGTGGTGGTCAAGCTACTCAAGCGGCTGGTCATCGCCAATGGCGGTACTTTCCGTGCGGCTAATGCTTATACGGAGAAGACCTACCATGAGCACTTCGAGGAGCCTCTGTTCGAGAACATGGGCATCCTGCCGCCGACCCCGCCGTCATCCCAGATGGATGCCTATCAGCGTGAGCCACTGATTTTCGATATTGGCTCCTATCGGCGTGGTCCGGAGGGGAAGCTGCAAAAAGTTTTTGTGGTGTTCCGTGATGTCGCTGGGGAGGACCTGAAGGCGGAGGGTTTCGATTCACGCCAGGAATCCCTGAGCTTCTTCCGGTTTGCTGACCAGGTGATTTTCCTCTACGACCCGATGGCGGTGCCTCGGATCCGCGATCTTCTCGCCGGGACCGTGTCGACCCACGAGGTGGGCGCGGATGATCCAGCGGACGTGCTGCGTAATCTGCTGAGCGTACTGGGCGAAAGGTATCGCCCCTTTATCGCCCTCACGCTGTCCAAGTTCGACACTTTGCAGAACCTGGAAAACATTTCTCTGCCGAGTTTCGAAGGGGTCCGGGGACGCGACATTAATTGGCAGCGGGTCATGGGCAACAAGGGGGCCCGATTCAGCCATGAGGGTTCCGGGTTGCAGGAGCCTTTCGATCTGGCAGATCACAACCTCCTGAATGCGGAGGTCCATAGCCTGCTGCAGTGCTTGGAAGCCACGGAGCTGATCAACCAGATGAAGGTTCCACAGCAGGGGGACCGGCCGTATTTCTACAGCTGTTTCGCGGTGTCCGCGCTGGGCGATTCACCCGCCAGCGGCAAGATCAGTCGATCGGGCATCGCGCCCTTCCGGTGCTTGGACCCGATCCGGCATGCTCTCTTCTACAAAGAGATCATTAAGTAGGCGGAGCTGGGTTTCCAGAAGCGAGGATAAGCATGACGAATAATCAAAATTTCAGGGGCGGCGGATTCCCGACCCAGGGCAGCGGCCAACAGGGGCAGCCCCCGCAGAGCCAGCCGTGGGGGAGCCCAGGCGGCTTCAACCAGGGGCCGAGTGGGCCGGGGTCTGCCGGTAACCAGTGGGGCTCGGCTCCGGGGCAGTCGGCTGCCCCACAGTTTGATGGCGCCGGGAACTACTCCAGCATCGATGGCGGGCGTCGCCTGCAGGCCAAGAGCGAAATCAGCGTGGAGCGTAACGACGCTCGCCAGGGTGCATTGGTGTCACGCACCGAGGAGCGGGCCCGTCGTCGCCGGCGAATGTGGGGATATACGCTCGCCGCGCTGGTCATCTCGGCGCTGCTAACCGTTCTGCTAATTGTTATTTTTACTAATTTTGGGTAAGAATCCCTTTTAATATGTGCAGGGTCAAGCTTGGGCGTTCCCGGGCTGCTGGCCGAGGGTTTGATGAGAGAAGGTGCGGTACCGATGGCGGAAGATCATTCTGAGGACATCGATCTGAATGAAATGATTCGTCAGGCTGAGGCTATCAACCGCGAGTCCGAGGCTAGGCGGGCCTCTAGGGCGTCCCAGGACGACCCGTCGGTAGTGCAGCAGGATTCGACTACCGACTTTGATTCGAGTTCGGTTGCCGGTGCAGGATTCACCCCGGACCAGGCTGGAGTGGCGGAACCGCGGGATGAGGCGGGTTTCCACAACGCAGCAGCTGATCCGCGTGCGGCTGGGGCGTTTGAGGCGTCCCTGTCTGAGCCTTATACTCCGCCTCAGCCGAATATTCCGCATCTCCATCCGGCCGAACCTACCCTCGATGTGCCGCCAACGTCGCCACTGCAATCTTCGAACAATTCGCGGAGCATCGAAGAAGTATTCCAGCAGGACGCGGTGCTCAAACCCCGCAAACGCTGGGTGGGGCTGCTCCTCGGTTTTCCATTCTTCTTTGTTGCGCAGCTTGGTGTCGGCCACTTCTACTACCGCCGCCCGGGGTGGGGAATCTTCACCTTCCTGTGGTTCATTTTGACTATTGACGGAGGTACTTGGCAGACACTGCTGTGGATTTACCTGGGCATCGAGTGGCTCATGCTCCTTGCGGGCGCTGATCGTTATAAGATCGATGGCAAGGGCGTGCCGATCAAACGGAAGAGTCTCAGCGACGTAGCTTGAGTGTGGACTGCGGTCCCACTCCGTAGCGCCGATATTCTCGATAAGCACACTCCGGTGGTCGACGCCTCGGCGGTGCTAGCGGTGAGCGCGTTGCTCCGGTATTGAGGCCGCCTCGCGGCTAGTTCAGGCGGCGGACGCGCACGGCGACAGAACCAAAGCTGTGGGACCCCGTGATGCGCAGTGTGGGAGCGTTCTCGGGGAGCTGCTCGGGCGGCACAGCCCCACGGGCGACCTTGAAGGTCGTCTCCCCGAAGAACCCCTCTGTGTCGATGCGCACGCGGATGCCCTCTGGAACAAGGATTTTGACCTCCCCAAAAACGGCCCCCACGTCGATGGTGGTGTGATGCGAGGCCAAACGTGCCGAAAGCAGGTCGACAGTCACTGTTCCGGCGTGCGCTCGGACCTCCTGGTAGGCAGGCACAGTCCAGTGGTGGAGCCGGCGGTCAGAGAATAGAGCCTGCACCCTGTTGTTGGGTAGGTTCTCGCCGGTGACCAGCTGGTTGGAGAAGTAGACGACCTCTTCCGGGGATCGTGCGGGTACCGCCGGACGGTTGAAGTTAGTGAGCTTCTCCCAGAAGCTTTGACCACTATTCGTGGGCGCGGGCTGCTGCGTGGCAGGGCTTGGGGCCGGTGGGGCGATGGGGGCCGACGGGCTGCCGTAGAGTGCCGCGCGCGGGTCGAGAAAAAGATCAGTCAGCGGCACAAGCAACTCGCCGCGGGTCTGGGCGACGATGCACTGCTGCACCCGCTCATCGAACTCCGCGATGCTGATCTGGCCGCGGCCAAGAGCATCGTGGAGGAGAGCCTGGGCGCGGTTGCGGTCGTTGTCATCGCAACGGAGGGCATCGTCGTTCATGGCTAAGACGATAGCGCAGCTAAACGTCGTAGGCATTGGGCACGCCAAGTGGTGGTGGATGACACAATCGCGCGAGGCCACATCCACCGCTACCATGCGGAAAGCAGTTACGCTTCCGCCCACGCGCTAAACTCTGACCCCATGGGAATCTTTTTTCGTGAGTCCAAGAAGCTCGGCCGCAACGGCCGCGTCAACGTCTCCAGCGGCGGAGTTGGTGGCTCCTACAAGCTGGGCCCAGCCCGCATCACCCAGAAGGCCAATGGGCAGCAGATGATCCGCATTCAGACCGGTATCCCGGGCCTGAACTTCACTAAAATCTTCGGCAAGAAGCGCCGCTAGGCGACGTATCGCCCGGCTTCATCGACGTTCCGGGCCCACTGCAGGTGTAGCTCGTACCCGAGCTTTGCGACCTCAGCCTGCAGCTCCTCGAGATGTTCCTCGATCACTGAGCCCGGCCACAGCGTGGTGCGCATCTGCAGTTGCACGCCGTGCTCCTTAGCCGTTGAGGTGGCTACCCGTAGCGAATCCCACATTCGCTCCGCGGCCCTCGGCACCAACCCCGTGACTGCAGCGGCATGGCGGGGGAACGCCTTAACATCCAGCCCAATCCAATCGGGTCGTGTTTCATCCTGGGCCAGCAAGGCGTGCAAACGTGCTGGCGCGTACCCGCTGGTATGTAAGCCCACTGGGAAGCCTGCGGATTTCGTGGCTGCAATCGCAGCAGGCAGCCCGGCTGCCGCCAGTGGCTCTCCGCCAGAGATCACCAGCCCATCCAGCATGCTCCGGCGCTGCGCCATGAGCTCCAGAGCATCGGAAAACGTCGGTCGCTCCTCACCCGCGGCACGCTCGTTTCCACCCATCACCGGGAATTCCTGCAGTTGCGCATTGTGGCAGTACGCGCAGCGCAGTGGGCAGCCTTGGGTAAACACGGTCGCCGTCAGTTTTCCTGGCCAGTCAGTGGCGGAAAAAGGGATGAGCCCCGCCAAGGCCAAGCGGTTGGCGTCCTCAAAAACAGCGGAACTACGCATTCGGTCGAGCTCCGACCGCGGATGGCGAAAACTCGCGAACCTGCCCAACGTTGGCAGGCTCCGCGCCGCCCACCATCGTGCCGCTCAGCCCGGTCTCGGCCTCGCGGAAGTACGTCCGCTCGCTGAACTCGCCACGCTTGCCGGTGTTGAAGCTGCTCGTCGGCCGGAAGTAGCCCATCACGCGCGTCCACACCTCGGTATCGGCGCTACAGCTGGGGCACTGCGGGTGTTCGCCGGAAAGGTATCCATGCTGCGGGCACACCGAGAACGTCGGCGTGACCGTCAGATAAGGCAGTTCAAAGTTCTCCAATGCCCGCCGCACCAAGGTCGCGCAGGCCTCCCCGGAACTCATCGCGGCACCCATGTAGAGGTGAAGCACGGTGCCGCCGGTGTACTTCTTCTGCAGCTCCTCCTGCTCGGCTAGCGCCGCGAAGGGGGTCCGGGGTGTGCGCCACGGGCAGCTGCGAGGAGTTTGTGTAATACGGCTGCACTGCCGTGCCAGCCTGCAGGATTTCCGGGTAGCGTGCGCGGTCCTCGCGGGCGAAGCGGTAGGTGGCTCCTTCCGCCGGGGTGGCCTCCAGGTTGTAGAGGTTTCCGGTGTTCTCCTGCGCGTCGATGAGCCGGTCATTGAGGTGGTCGAGCAGTCGGGCGACGAGCGCGTGACCCTCGTGGTCGGTGATGTCGCGGTCCCCGCCGGTGAAGTTGCGGACCATTTCGTTGCAGCCGTTGACGCCGATGGTCGAGAAGTGGTTGTTCAGGCTGGGTAGCCAGCGGCTGGTGTAGGGGTAGAGGCCCCGTTCCATGTTCTCTGCGACGAATATCCGGCGCCGTTCCAGCGTGTCGACCGCGAGGTCCACGAGTTCATCGACTGCCGCGAAGAGTGCTGCTTCGTCGCCGCGGTGCAGGTATCCGAGCCGTGCGCAGTTGATTGTGACTACGCCAATCGAGCCGGTCAGCTCGGAGGAGCCGAAAAGGCCATTGCCGCGCTTCATCAGTTCACGAAGGTCCAGCTGCAGGCGGCAGCACATGGAGCGAACCATGCCTGGGTCGAGGTCCGAGTTGAGGAAGTTCTGGAAGTACGGCAGCCCGTACTTGGCGGTCATGTCGAAGAGCAGTGCGGCGTTGGCGCTGTGCCAGTCGAAGTCCGGGGTTATGTTGTAGGTGGGAATGGGGAAGGTGAACGGGCGGCCGTCGGCATCGCCGGCTCCCATGACTTCTAGGAAGGCGCGGTTGATCATGTCCATTTCCGTCTGCAGCTCGCCATAGGTGAAGTCCACGGGCTCACCCCCGATCAGTGGGGTCTGGTCGGCGAGGTCGGCGGGGCAAGTCCAGTCGAAGGTGAGGTTGGTGAAGGGGGTTTGGGCGCCCCACCGGGAGGGGACGTTGAGGTTATAGACGAACTCCTGCAGGCACTGCTTGACTTCATCGAAGCTGAGGTTGTCGAGCCGGACGAAGGGGGCCATGTAGGTATCGAAGCTGGAGAAGGCCTGGGCGCCGGCCCACTCGTTTTGTAGGGTGCCGAGGAAGTTCACGGCTTGGCCGCAGGCGCTGGAGAGGTGGCGGGGTGGGTGGGACGCGATCGCACCCGGGACTCCGCCGAAGCCTTCCTCGAGGAGTTGGCGCAGGGACCAGCCGGCGCAGTACCCGGTGAGGCTGTCGAGGTCGTGAATGTGGATGTCACCGCAGCGGTGCGCCGCGCCAGCCTCGGGGGCGAAAACCTCGTCCAGCCAGTAGTTCGCGGCGATCTTTCCGGAGGCGTTGAGGATGAGCCCACCGATTGAGTAGTCCTGGTTCGCGTTGGCGTTGATGCGCCAGTCCTGGCGGTGCAGGTATTCCTCGACCGTTCCGGTGGGGTCGACGGTGACTCGCTGCTGCTGGTTGTGCGTGCGGCATGTGCGGTGGGCTGAGGATCGAATGCTGGGGGCGGTCATGGTGGGTCCTCTCGTCGGGGGGGGGCGGTGGGGCGGGGCCGTGGCGGGTGGGTTGTCCCGCGCTGGTGCCAAATAACATACGTGGAATTCCCGGCCTAGCAAGCAGCGAAAGCGCTAGATATGGAAGGTGACATATCTATAATGTCTACATATTGTGGTCCAGGGTTCGCGCTGTTCATTTGGTGTCCACGTGTAGTGAGGGCGTGATCTTAGCCTCATTGCGGTGTTGCGGTGGCCTTCCTGAGACTTGCGAGACTTCCCACCTGTCCGTGACGGGAAGGCGAGCTGGGGGTTAACTGAACATGGCCCTAAAGCCCCCCCTCTTCGGCTCCAATGTTGTCCGCCTGTGGTGCTAATCTCACGTGGTGGCAATTCGAGCCGGAGGGAGTAGAAGTGCACGTCCGAATTCGTCAGATCGCGGGTCTCGACGGGCTGCGAGGGGTCGCGGTGGCAGCCGTGGTG
>Ga0079226_10000889_pt1 | contig 22230 bp, 19 predicted proteins | sample Poulit2014_FD_76345 | JGI IMG/M metagenome (GOLD analysis project Ga0079226, IMG submission 76345) | Agricultural soil microbial communities from Georgia to study Nitrogen management - Poultry litter 2014 | ecosystem: Environmental > Terrestrial > Soil > Agricultural land | place: USA: Georgia... | reverse complement strand
CGCGGAAACTCTGTCAGTGATGATTCAGGTGGCTTCTTTTAAGCTCACTGGCAAGCGAGTGTTTCGCATGGCACCCATTCACCACCATTTTGAGTTAAAAGGCTGGCCAGAGCCGCGGGTGATTGTGCGTTTCTGGATTATTACCGTGGTCCTAGTCTTGGTGGGACTTGCCACCTTGAAGTTGAGGTAAGCAGGTGAATAGCGTTGCTCAGCAATTACAGGTCGTGGTCGGCCTGGGTAAAAGTGGTCTGTCCTTGGTGCGTTTTTTAACGCGTCAGGGCCAGCCTTTTGCTGTGGCTGACAGTCGCGAAAACCCGCCAGAGCTGAGCACCTTGCAACGGGAGTTTCCCGAAGTGGCGGTGCATTGCGGGCCGTTATCAGCCGAGCTACTGAGCTCGGCAAAAGTGCTCTATGTCAGTCCAGGCCTGGCTTTAAGCACCCCAGCCATTCAAACGGCCATTGATCAGGGGGTCAGCATTTCCGGTGATGTGGATTTATTTGCCCAGTATGCGCAAGCACCCATTGTAGCGATCACCGGCTCCAATGCGAAAAGCACCGTCACCACCTTAGTGGGTCAGATGTGTGCTGCAGCGGGCTTACATGCAGCGGTTGGCGGTAACCTCGGGGTGCCGGCCTTGGATTTGTTGGATGATGCTGTTGATCTCTATGTGCTGGAGCTGTCCAGCTTTCAGCTGGAAACCATCAGCCACTTACAGCCACAGGTGGCGGTGTGTTTAAACATCAGTGAAGACCATATGGACCGCTATGCCGATTTGGCGGGCTACATTGCTGCCAAACAGTTGGTTTTCCAAGGTGCACAAAATATTGTAGTGAACCGCGATGATCAGCGCTCTCAACCACAGCAAACTAGCGCCCCCCTTATCAGTTTTGGCTTGTCTGCACCCAAGGCAGGAGAGTTTGGCCTGCGCGAGCAAGGTGGTGAGACCTATTTAGCGCAGGGTGCTGAGTTGTTGTTACCAGTAAGCCGCTTAAAAGTACGTGGCAGCCATAACTACGCCAATGCCTTGGCGGCGTTAGCCATAGGCACTGCAATTGATTTACCCATGCCGGCCATGTTGAGCGCTGTGCAAGAGTTTCCCGGTTTAGCACACCGTTGTCAGTGGCTGCGTAACATCAATGGCGTGGATTGGTACAACGACTCTAAGGCCACTAATGTGGGTGCTGCTTTAGCGGCCATTGAAGGTTTAGGGGAGGCGCAAGCGGGCAAGCTGCTGCTGATTGCTGGCGGTGATGGTAAAGGCGCAGACTTCTCCAGCTTAAAAGAACCTATCGCCCAGTATTGCCGCGCAGTGATTGTGCTTGGTCGCGATGCTGAGCGGGTTGCTCAAGCCATGCCAGAAACAGTACCTGTTGAGCGAGTGTCGAGCATTACTGAAGCGGTGAACCGTGCAGCGCAATTAGCGCAATCGGGGGACAGTGTATTACTGGCGCCGGCGTGTGCCAGTTGGGACATGTTTAAAAGTTTTGAAGAGCGTGGTGATGTGTTCGCCCAAGCGGTGGAGGATTTGTTATGAATGCAGTGCGTGGATTACTGCTGCGCTCCCCATGGCGCTACAACAAGCAAATGGATGTGGACTTCCCATTGCTCAGTGCCTGCTTGGTTTTAATGGCAATCGGCTTAGTGATGATTGCCTCCGCCTCTGCAGCGGTAGCAGAAGCCAACCCACGAATTGCTGATGCGTATTACTACTTTACTCGGCACCTGATTTACATCCTGATTGCCCTCGTGGCCGGTGGAATCACCTTATTGATACCAATGTCGCTTTGGCAGCGTTTGAGTGGTTGGTTACTGCTGGTTGCTTTTGCCGGACTGGTTTTGGTGCTAGTGCCCGGCATAGGGCTTGAAGTGAATGGCGCTAAGCGCTGGATTAGCATTGGTTTTTTAAATATTCAGCCATCGGAGCTGGCCAAATTATTTATGGTGGTGTTCTTGGCGGGTTTCTTAGTGCGCCGTAAAAATGAAGTTAAGCAGCGTTTGCGGGGAATCTTAAAGCCCATACCGCTGGTGGCAGCGATGGGTTTGTTGCTGCTGGCGGAACCGGATTATGGCGCAGCTGTGGTGCTGGCCGGTACTGTGGCGGTGATGCTGTACTTGGCAGGGGTGCGCTTAATGCTATCGGTGCCGCTGTTATTACTGCTGTTGCTGCTGTTAGTTAACTATGTGGGGTTTGAGCAGTATCACTTAGCGCGCATCACCAGCTTTGCTAATCCTTGGGAAGATCAATACGGTTCAGGCTATCAGTTGACCCAGGCATTAATTGCCTTTGGTCGCGGTGAGTGGTTTGGCTTAGGCCTAGGCAATAGCATTCAAAAACAGTTTTTCTTACCTGAAGCCCACACTGACTTTATCTTTTCAGTGCTCGCTGAAGAGTTGGGGATGGTTGGTGCGCTGAGTGTTCTAGCCTTATTTATGTTTGTAACCATTCGCGCCCTGTTTATTGGGGTGTGGGCAGAGCGGGCTAAGCAGTACTACTCAGCGTATGTGGCCTATGGCTTGGCCATGCTGTGGATCAGTCAAGTGTTGATCAATCTTGGGGTGAATGTGGGCTTGCTCCCTACCAAAGGTCTGACCTTGCCATTTATTAGCTATGGCGGCAGCTCACTGGTGGTGTGCTGCGTCAGCTTGGCAATTTTATTACGCATTGAATGGGAAAGACGTACCCAGCTGAGCTTATTAAAAAGAGCGCCCAGCAGAGCTGCAATAATGGGGGCTGCATAAATGTCAGGCACTATTTTAATTATGGCAGCAGGCACCGGTGGTCATGTGTTTCCGGCACTGGCTTGCGCAGAAGAATTTACCGCCCGCGGCTACCAGGTACACTGGCTGGGCGCTGGACGGGGCATTGAAAATGAATTGGTGCCCGCAGCAGGTTACAGCTTACACACCTTAAAAGTGGATGGTTTACGGGGTAAAGGTCTGCGCTCATTACTCACCGCCCCTTTTAAGTTGTTGGCTGCTTTGTGGCAGGCACAGCGGCTGATGGCAAAACTTAAGCCGGTTTGTGTGCTAGGGATGGGCGGTTATGTCACAGGGCCAGGGGGCTTAGCAGCGAAGTTAAGCGCTCGACCGCTAGTGATTCATGAGCAAAATGCAGTGGCAGGTACGGCAAATCGTGCGTTGGCAACTTTTGCAACGCGAATTTGTGAGGCTTTTCCGAACACTTTCAAAAAACGTAAAAACTGTCTCAGTACCGGTAACCCGGTGCGCCCTGAGTTGTTTTTAGAAACACCGCGGCAACCCTTGCAAGACCGCGCAGTTAATTTGTTGGTGTTGGGCGGCAGCTTAGGTGCTGAGCCATTGAATAAACTATTGCCGGCAGCCATTGCCAAGCTACCCCACAACTTGCGCCCGAATATTCAACATCAGGCGGGACGTGGTAATCAGCACAGTGCAGCAGCACGTTATCAGGATGCTGGCGTAGAGGCGCAGGTGCTGCCCTTTATTGCCGACATGGCGGCTGCTTATGGTTGGGCAGACTTGGTGATTTGTCGGGCTGGGGCGTTAACCGTCAGTGAATTAGCCGCTGCGGGATTGGCATCATTTTTAGTGCCGCTACCCCATGCCATTGATGATCACCAAACCCGTAACGCAGAATTTTTGGCACAGCAAGGCGCTGCCGTCTTGCTGCCACAACATGCAACTGATGCCGAGCGCTTAGCGGCACAGTTGACTGAGGTCTTAATGGATAAACAACGCATTGAAACAATGGGCCAACACGCGCAAAAACTGGCGCAGCCGGATGCGACGCAGCGCGTAGTGGATATTTGTCTGGAGGTGGCCCATGGTTGAATTATTGCAGCCCACATCAGCAGAGATGCGCCGCATGCGACGTATTCGTCGCATCCATTTTATTGGCATTGGCGGTACCGGCATGTGCGGCATCGCTGAGGTGCTGCGCAATTTGGGTTATGAAGTTTCAGGCTCTGACCTGAAACCCACCGCGGTCACTGAGCGCTTACAAAGCTTAGGGGTGCAGGTGGTGTTTGGCCACCATGCAGAAAACGTTGAGCATGCTGATGTGCTGGTGGTGTCCAGTGCGATTAATACTTCTAACCCAGAAGTGGCGCGCGGTTTAGAGCGGCGCATTCCGGTGGTGCCAAGGGCAGAAATGCTGGCAGAATTAATGCGTTATCGTCACGGTATTGCGGTGGCCGGTACCCATGGCAAAACCACCACCACCAGTTTGCTGGCCTCGGTATTTGCTGCAGCCGGTCTGGACCCCACTTTTGTGATTGGTGGGCGTTTAAATGCGGCGGGCAGTAATGCGCAGCTGGGAGCCGGGTGTTATTTGATTGCCGAAGCCGATGAAAGTGATGCCAGCTTCTTGCATTTACAGCCCATGGTGTCAGTGGTCACTAATATTGATGCTGACCATATGAGCACCTATGGCGGCGACTTTAATAAACTGAAAAAAACCTTTGTGGATTTTCTGCACAACTTACCCTTTTACGGTCTGGCGGTGCTCTGCGTGGATGATCCGTCGGTACGGGAAATAGCCAAGCAAGTGAAGCGTCCGATGATCACTTATGGTTTTTCTGAGGATGCCGATTTGCGTGCCATTGAGGTGTCCCAAGCGGGCATGCGCACTTCATTTAAAGTGTTGCGCAAAGGCCGTGAGCCCTTGCCGGTGTCAGTCAATATGCCCGGTAAGCACAATGTGCTCAATGCTTTGGCGTGCATTGCCATTGCCACCGATGAAGGCATTGCTGATAGCGCCATAGTCTCAGGCTTGTCGGGCTTCCAAGGGGTTGGACGACGCTTTCAAGTGTTCGGTGAGCTGCCGGTGGATGGCGGCAAAGTGATGCTGGTGGATGATTATGGTCATCACCCCAGTGAAGTGGCGGCAGTGATTAAAGCAGTCCACGATGGTTGGCCTGGGCGTCGTTTAGTTATGGTCTATCAGCCTCATCGCTATACTCGCACCCGCGACTTATATGAAGACTTTGTGCAAGTGCTCAGCGAAACCAATGTGTTATTGATGCTGGAAGTCTACCCCGGTGGTGAAGAGCCGATTCCCGGTGCAGACAGTCGCCAGCTGTGTCACAGCATTCGCCAGCGGGGTCATTTAGACCCTGTGTATGTCGAGCGTGGTGCAGATATCGCGCCCTTGCTTAAACCGCTATTGCAGCCCGGTGACATTGTGCTTTGCCAAGGCGCCGGTGATGTGGGACGGATCGCCCCCAGCTTAGTTAAACATCCTTTATTTAATCTCGAGCCTCAGGAGGCCCAAGCATGAGTCAGTCTCTTGATGTGAAAACATTAGGACGTGTTGCCGTGTTATACGGCGGTCGCAGCGCTGAGCGTGACGTATCCCTTAAATCCGGTGCGGCAGTGTTGCAGGCATTGCAGGCAGCAGGTGTGGACGCATTTGGTATTGATGTGGGTGACGACCTGCTGCAGCGTTTAGCGCAGCAGAACATAGATCGCGCCTTTATTGTGCTGCATGGCCGTGGCGGCGAAGACGGCACTGTACAGGGTATGCTGGAGTGTGCCGGTATTCCTTACACGGGCAGTGGGGTGTTGGCCTCGGCGTTGGCCATGGATAAATTACGCACGAAACAAATTTGGCACAGCCTTGGTTTACCGACTCCACGGCATGCCACCTTAAGCAGTGAGCAAGACTGCCAGCAAGCAGCGCAAGATTTAGGTTTTCCATTGATTGTTAAGCCAGCCAATGAAGGTTCCAGTATTGGCATGGCTAAAGTGGATGATTTAGCTGCCTTGTTAGTGGCTTGGCAAGCGGCCCGTGAGTTTGACTCACAGGTGCTGGTTGAACAGTGGATCACTGGCCCTGAGTTTACCGTGGCGATGTTGGGTGAGCAGGTGTTACCACCGATTCGTTTGGCGACTAATCATGCGTTTTACGATTACGAAGCCAAGTACGTGTCCAACGACACCCAGTATCAAATTCCCTGCGGTTTAGCCGCAGACAAAGAGGCTGAATTGCGTGCGCTGACCGCCCGTGCTTGTCGAGCACTCGGGGTGACCGGCTGGGGACGTGCTGATGTGATGCAGGATGCGCAAGGCAATTTCTGGCTATTGGAAGTCAATACTGTGCCGGGTATGACTGATCACAGCTTGGTGCCCATGGCCGCACAGGCGGCAGGTTTGAGCTTTACTGAATTGGTGTTGCGTATTTTAGCAGGCACCTTAGAGGGCAGAGGTTAAGGCCATGGCTAATGCACTGCGTTACAGCAAAACTGCACCTAGGCGTGGCGCGACGCGTCAGGCGCCGCTTCGTGGTGCCAGTCGTACTGCAGTGCAAAAAAAGTCACGGCAGTGGTCGCAGCCCAACTGGCAGTTGCTCAGTCGAGTTGCTTTAGCGCTCCTGTTGCTGGCGCTGCTATTTGGACTGTGGCGCGGTTGGCCGCTGGTACAGCCCTATGTTAACCAGCCCATCTCAAAAATTCGTGTGGCAGGTGGGCTCAGTGCGGATAAACAGCAGGCCGTCCAGCAGCAGTTACTGCCTTATAGCACCGGTTCTTTTCTGTCAGTTGATATTGAGAAGGTGCGCAGTGTTTTAGAAAAGATGTCGTGGGTGGCCAGTGCAGAAGTCAGCCGAGTGTGGCCGGATCAGTTGCAAGTGGTGATTCAAGAACAATTACCAGTTGCCCGCTGGGGCACAGATGCCTTGCTCAGCACCCAAGGCTATGTGTTCACTGCGGTTGATATGCAAGGCTACGGTCACTTGCCGCAGCTCCTTGGGCCTGAGCATGCTCAGGATCAAGTGATGCAACAGTATTTAATATTCAGCCAAGCGTTGCGGCCGCTGGGCTATTCAATTGCACAGCTCGAAATGCGTGAGCGCGGCAGTTGGTTTGTCACTACGCAAACGGGCTTGCAGTTGCTGTTTGGGCGAGATCATTTGGTGGAAAAAATGCGTCGTTTTTCTGTGGTGTATGAAAAAGAATTGAAAGATCAGATTGAAACAATTGAGCGGGTTGATTTGCGCTATGCCAATGGCTTAGCTGTCGCGTGGCGCACCCCGACTGACAACAACACTACAGTAGGGGTGGCGCAGTGAAGGAGAGAAAATTAATGGCACATGAAAATAACCACAATATGGTTGTTGCGCTGGATATCGGCACTTCTAAGATTGTGGCATTGATCGCCGAAGTCACTGCCGATGGTGAGTTGCAGATTATAGGTTTAGGTACACAGCCGACCCGCGGCCTTAAAAAGGGCGTGGTGATCAACATTGAGTCAACTGTGCAATCACTGCAGCGTGCGATTGAAGAAGCGCAAAAAATGGCGGCGTGCCATATTCACTCGGTGTTTGTGGGCATTGCCGGTAGCCATATTCGTAGCCAAAACTCAGATGGCAGTGTGGCCATTCGTGATCGTGAAGTCAGCCGTGCGGATTTAGAGCGGGTGCTGGATGCTGCGCAAGCAGTGGCCATTCCTTCAGATCAAAAAGTACTGCACACCTTGGCGCAAGATTACCTAATTGATAACCAAGAAGGCGTGCGTGAGCCTATGGGGATGTCTGGGGTACGTCTTGAGGCGCGGGTGCATGTGGTGACTTGCGCAGTGAATGCTTCGCAAAATATTGAAAAATGCGTGCGCCGCTGTGACTTGGAAATTGAAGATGTGATCCTTGAGCAGCTGGCATCGGCCACCGCAGTGCTCACTGAAGATGAAAAAGAGCTGGGTGTTTGTTTGGTGGATATTGGCGGCGGTACTTCAGATATTGCCATTTTCACTGAAGGAGCCATTCGCCATACCGCAGTGATCCCCATTGCTGGTGATCAAGTGACCAATGATATCGCTATGGCTTTGCGCACCCCCACCCAGTACGCCGAAGAAATCAAAGTCCGTTATGCCTGTGCGCTGGCTAAATTAGCCGGTGCTGATGAAACCATTAAAGTGCCCAGTGTCGGTGATCGGCCGCCCCGTGAGTTATCACGGCAAGCCTTAGCTGAGGTGGTGGAGCCGCGCTATGAGGAACTGTTCACCCTGATCTTAGCGGAGCTGCGGCGCAGCGGTTACGAAGACATGATTCCCGCCGGCATCGTACTGACCGGTGGCACCGCAAAAATGGAAGGTGCGCTGGAGTTGGCGGAAGAAATTTTCCACATGCCGGTGCGCTTAGGCAAGCCGCAAGGGGTTCTGGGTATGTTGGGCAATGAAGAAGTGGTTGCTGACCCTGAGTACTCAACCGCCGTGGGTTTATTGCTGTATGGGCGGCGCAAGCAAACTGAAGACGCCATACTGCCAGGTCTTGGGCAGGATTATCAGGAAGTGAAAACACCAATGCTCATGCGGGTTAAGCGTTGGCTACAAAATCAATTTTAAAAATACCAGTAGCAACTGGCTAATAAGAGAAGTAGGAGAAAAACTATGTTTGAATTAGTTGATCAGACTCCGCAGAGTGCTGTGATTAAAGTGATTGGTGTCGGTGGTGGTGGCGGTAATGCTGTTAACCACATGGCGGCCAGCAATATCGAAGGCGTAGAGTTCATTTGCGCCAATACCGATGCTCAGGCGTTACGTGATGTGGCTGCGCGTACCGTACTGCAATTGGGCACTAATGTAACCAAGGGGTTGGGTGCGGGAGCCAACCCAGAAGTGGGTCGTCGGGCTGCCGAAGAAGACCGTGAGCGCATCGCTGAAGTGCTGCAGGGCACAGATATGGTGTTTATCACCACAGGGATGGGTGGCGGTACAGGGACGGGTGCAGCACCTATCATTGCCGATGTTGCTAAAGAATTGGGCATTTTAACCGTTGCCGTAGTGACCCGCCCATTCCCCTTTGAAGGCAACCGTCGACTGGAGATTGCTAACGAAGGAATTCGTGAACTGAGTGAGCACGTTGATTCATTGATTACCATTCCCAATGAAAAGCTGCTGACTATTTTAGGCAAAGACGCTACTTTATTGTCAGCCTTTGCTAAGGCTGATGATGTCTTAGCTGGTGCGGTACGTGGTATTTCCGACATCATTAAGCGTCCTGGGATGATAAACGTTGACTTTGCTGACGTTAAAACTGTGATGAGTGAAATGGGTATGGCGATGATGGGGACTGGCTGTGCCAGCGGACCAAACCGTGCCCGTGAAGCCACAGAGGAAGCGATTCGTAACCCACTGCTGGAAGATGTCAATCTGAATGGTGCGCGGGGTATTCTGGTGAATATCACTGCCGGCCCTGACCTGACTTTAGGTGAGTACGCTGAAGTGGGGGGCATTATTGAGGCATTTGCTTCCAGTGAGGCGATGGTTAAAGTGGGTACTGTAATTGACCCAGACATGCGTGATGAGCTGCATGTGACAGTGGTGGCTACCGGTTTAGATGCACGGGTCGAAAAAACTGTGAAAGTGGTGGAAAGCACACACACCATGACCGTAAATACTGCCCTGCCAGTTATGGAGGCTGAGGTGAACGAGGAGACCGATGAGGTGAATTATCACCAATACGAGCGCCCCGCTGTGCACCGTCGAGCAGCCAGTTCCACTGCTGCGGCGAGTAAGCCGAAAAACAATCAAGAGGAAATGGATTACCTCGATATTCCTGCGTTTCTACGCCGACAGGCAGATTAATCAGGTGTACCCATGCGAGCTGATTTCTTTATTCGCGCAGCATCTGTTAAGATGCTGCGAATTATTGAAAACTATTCGCAACCAGTATAGCAGCGGCTTTAAGTCATGATTAGACAACGCACCTTGAAAAATATTATCCGTGCCACTGGTATTGGATTGCACTCAGGCGAGAAGGTTTACCTGACTTTGCGCCCAGCACCAGTGGATACGGGCATCGTATTTCGACGCATGGATTTAGATCCAGTGGTTGAAGTGCCTGCTTTAGCAAAAAACGTGGGTGAAACCACCATGTCGACCACACTGGCCAAAGATGGCGTGAAGGTTGATACGGTTGAACACCTGTTATCGGCCATGGCTGGCTTGGGAATTGATAACGCTTATGTTGAACTGTCCGCTTCTGAAGTGCCGATTATGGATGGCAGCGCCGGACCTTTTGTGTTTCTAATTCAGTCCGCTGGCTTAGAAGAGCAAGATGCACCGAAAAAATTCATTCGGATTTTAAAAGAAGTGACAGTCACCGACGGTGAAAAGCGCGCCACTTTTTTACCCTTTGAAGGGTTTAAAGTGGGCTTTGAAATTGAGTTTGATCATCCAGTCTTTGAAGGGCGTACCCAGACCGCCTGTGTTGATTTCTCAAGCACCTCCTTTGTAAAAGAAGTCAGTCGTGCGCGCACTTTTGGCTTTATGCGGGATATTGAATATTTACGCACCAACAATCTAGCCTTAGGCGGCAGTGTCGAAAATGCCATTGTGGTGGATGAAGATTCGGTTCTCAACGAGGACGGCCTGCGTTACGAAGATGAGTTTGTTAAACATAAAATTCTTGATGCCATTGGCGATTTATATTTGCTAGGTAAGAGTTTGATTGGTGAGTTCCGTGGTTATAAATCAGGGCACGCCCTGAATAACCTGCTGCTAAGAACCCTTCTTGAGCAACCCGATGCTTGGGAAGTGGTGACATTTTTAGATGCAAGCACAGCTCCTATTTCCTATATGCGTCCTGCGGCGGCCATATAGGTTGCTCTGAGCAACAATTAAACCACCCTTCGCGGGTGGTTTTTTTTGCCCGCAATGTGGCATTCAAGCTGCCGCTGCAGTATTGCTGTTGGTGATAACCTTGCTTCATTAAAATCAATAGAGCTTTAGCTTGCTTAAAGGCTGGCCTAGTCTGTGTGTATCAATTGTTGCAGTACAGCAGCTTAGGAGAGCAGTATGGATTTTTCTTACAGCGCAAAAACGCAGGCCTTGCGTGAGCAATTAACGCACTTTATGGATCAGTATATCGTACCGCGGGTGGCTGCTTGGCAGCAGGACGTGGCGGCGGGGATTTATCCAGTCTCCTTTATGGAGGATCTAAAAGCCTTAGCCCGTTCAGAAGGGTTATGGAATTTGTTTTTACCCACACTGCAAGACGGTGAGCCTGGGCAGGGTTTAACGAACCTTGAATATGCGCCTTTGGCGGAGATTATGGGCCGTGTCAGCTGGGCCTCAGAAGTGTTTAATTGCAATGCGCCGGATACCGGTAACATGGAATTGCTGCATATGTTTGCCACCCCAGAGCAGCGCGAACAGTGGCTCAACCCTTTGCTGGAAGGTGACATACGCTCGGCCTTTGCCATGACTGAACCGGATGTGGGCTCTTCCGATGCCAGTAATATTCAAACCTTAATTCGCCGTGACGGTGATGAGTATGTGATCAATGGCCGTAAGTGGTTTATTACCAATGCTGCGCACCCCAACTGCACCTTTATGATTGTGATGGGCAAAACCGATCCCAACGGTGATGCACGACGCCAGCAAAGTATGCTGATTGTGCCCATGGATACCCCAGGGGTGGAGGTAGAGCGCAATATTCCAGTTATGAATCACATTGCCCCAGAAGGCCATTGCGAGATTGTTTTGCGTGATGTGCGGGTTCCAGTTAGCAATTTGTTGGGCGGCGAAGGCGATGGATTTATGATGGCGCAAGCGCGCTTAGGGCCGGGCCGTGTGCATCACTGTATGCGTTCCATTGGGATGGCGGAGTTGGCACTGGAGTTGATGGTAGAACGTGCCCAAGAGCGTAAAACCTTTGGTCGCTACCTGTATCAGCACGGCAGTGTCTCTGAGTGGATTGCCCGCTCCCGTATGGAAATTGAACAAGCCCGTTTGCTGGTGCTCAAGACTGCCTGGCTGATTGATGAAGTGGGTGCTCGCGAGGCACGTAAGGAAATTGCCATGATTAAAGCTGTGGTGCCGGCCATGCATTCGCAGGTGGTGGATCGGGCTATTCAAGTGTTTGGCGCCATGGGTTTAACCCCAGACACGCCGCTGGCTGACTTATGGATTGGTGCCCGCTGCTTACGCTTAGCCGACGGGCCGGATGAAGTGCATTTGCGCAGCATTGCGCGCTTGGAGCTGCGTGACAGTCAGGAGCAACGTGGGCATACCGCAGCTTATCTCACCCCACCTGAGCGCAGTTGATCGGCGACAACTGGCCCTTATTAGACACACCAGTCGTCTTGCTCAGAGCGATTGGTGTTGTATAGCATGCTTGGCCTGTAGTGAACGCTACTGCTGGGGTGGGCTGTCGTCTGTATCGTCTGGCAGCTTACTTTTCCAACCTGCGTTGCCCGGTAAAATTACATTGAGTAGCAGGGCAATCACCGCGCACAGGGAAATCCCCGATAAAGTGTAATCACCACTGCCAATGCTCATGCCGCCAATCCCAAACACCAAGGTCACTGAGACAATAATCAGGTTGCGGGCTTCAGATAAGTCCACTTGGTTGCGGATCAGGGTGTTTAAACCCACCACCGCAATGGAGCCGAACAGTAAGCATAAAATCCCGCCCATCACGGGCACAGGGATGCTTTGTAGGGCAGCACCAAACTTACCAATAAAGGCCAGGGCAATGGCTATGGCGGCTGCCCAGGTCATGATGATGGGGTTATAGTTTTTGGTCAGCATCACCGCGCCGGTTACTTCTGCGTAGGTGGTGTTAGGTGGCCCGCCCAATAAACCTGCGGTGGAGGTGGCTAAACCATCACCCAGTAACGTGCGGTGTAAGCCTGGCTGTTTTATATAGTTTTGCCCGGTGACACTGCCAATCGCAATCACCCCGCCAATGTGCTCAATGGCAGGCGCTAAGGCCACTGGCAGCATAAATAAAATAGCACCCAGGTGAAATTCAGGGGCAACAAAAGCAGGCAAGGCAAACCATGGAGCATTGATGATAGCCTGGCTGCTGACCTCACCTAAAATGATCGCCAGCGTGCAGCCGACAATGATCCCGGCCAGAATTGGCACCAAGCGAAACAGCCCACGGCCTAAGGTGGCCACTGCTAAAGTGGTGACTAAGGCCGACATGGAAATCAACATTGCGGTGGGGTAAGCAATTAATTGCGTACTGCCATCCCCTGACTTGCCCATCGCCATGTTTACCGCAACCGGTGAGAGCGCTAAGCCAATGCACATAATCACTGGGGCTATCACCACTGGCGGTAGCATCCGATCAATAAAGCCCGTGCCTTTTAGACGCACCGCACCACTGAGTAACTCGTACACCATACCCGAAGCGATAATGGCGCCCAGCACTGCAGGCAAACCAAAGTTGCTTTTGGCGTACAGGATGGGGGCAATAAAGGCAAAACTGGACGCGACAAATACCGGTACTTGGCGTTTGGTCACCAGCTGGAAGACTAAGGTGCCTAGGCCTGCAGTAAACAGCGCTACGTTAGGGTCCATACCAGTAATCAGTGGCATCAGTACCAAAGCACCGAATGCCACAAACAGCATTTGCGCCCCCGCTAGCGCTTGTCGCCAAACGGGTTCTGCAGGGTGAGACAGCATCAATCAGCTCTCCTTTTGCTTGGTACCAAAGATCCTGTCACCGGCATCACCTAAACCCGGCACGATGTAACTGTTGCTGTCCAGACCCTCATCAATTGCCGCAGTATAAATCGCCACATCAGGGTGGGCGGCGTTGACTGCGCTAATGCCTTCCGGCGCAGCCACCAGCACCATGGCGCGAATTTCTTTGCAGCCGGCTTTCTTGAGCAGGTCGATTGTCGCGATCATTGAGTTACCGGTGGCCAGCATCGGGTCAATGATCAGTGATAAGCGCGATGGCATATCCGGCGCCAGTCGTTCTAAGTAGGTTTGTGCTTGTAAAGTGGTTTCATCGCGCACCACCCCTACGGCGCTGACCTTGGCGCTGGGCACTAAGCGTAAGACCCCATCAAGCATGCCGACACCGGCGCGTAAAATAGGCACTACGGTGATTTTTTTACCAGCAATTTTATCGACATTAACCGGGCCGCTCCAGCCTTGGGTGGTGTAAGTTTCTAAAGGTAAATCTTTAGTGGCTTCGTAGGTGAGCAGGGTACTGATTTCTTGTGATAACTCACGGAAGTTTTTTGTACTGAGTTCAGCGCTGCGCATTAAGCCAAGTTTGTGACGGATCAGCGGGTGACGGATTTCATGGACGGACATGAAAAACTCCAAAAACAATTAAAGTAGGTGCTTAGACTAAACGAATTTGCTGCAAAACGGCACTCTAGTTTGTGAACAATACTTGCCCTAAGCGGCAGAGCGCAGTACCTTTTGCGCTTTCTTACTTTAATTGATGGGTTGTCTAATGCCTGCGAATCTCGAACATATCCAGCAAATCATGGCTGAGGCCGATACTCTATTTACCGAGCAAGAGGTTGAGGCAGCGATTGATGCCATTGCTGAGCAAATTAATCAGCAGCTGGCCAACAGTAATCCCGTGGTGTTTTGTGTCATGAACGGCGGCTTGATTTTTTCTGGAAAACTGCTGACCAAGCTGACATTTCCATTAGAGCAATCCTATTTGCATGCCAGTCGTTACCGCAATGAAACCACCGGTGGTGAATTGTTTTGGAAGGCGAAGCCTGAAGTGTCTTTTCTGGGCCGTGAAGTGCTGATCATTGATGATATTCTTGATGAAGGGCACACCTTGGCGGCGATTGTTGATTTCTGCAGACATGCCGGCGCCAGTAAGGTGCATACGGCGGTGTTGATGGATAAACAGCATAACCGCAAAGCCCGTCCTGATTTAACAGCAGACTTTGTCGGCCTGCATTGCGAAGACCGTTATATCTTTGGTTATGGCATGGACTATAAAGGCTACTGGCGTAATGCGGCCGGTATCTATGCGGTTAAAGGTTTATAATACCGGTTTGTTAGTTGGCGTCAGATGATTGCTGCGCGTTACCTGCTAAACGCTCTAGAGCGGCGCGTAACCTTGGGTCAGTGGTGGCTTCTGCGCTGGTTTGAATGGCCTGGCCGGCTTGCTCGGACAGCTCAATGTTGCGGGCGGTGGGCTGCGTAACCTGCAGCGGTGGACGCACTTTAAAGTGGATACGGGTGACTTGGCTAAACTCGGGTATGCTTTGCAGCTGTTTTAATAGGCGTTTTTGCTGGTAGCGTAAGCGCGTTGCCCAGTGCCCGTCGGTGACAATTAGGGTCAAGGTCCCAGACTGATAAGTGGCGAGACGACAATGTGGTCGAGCAGCGGGTTGTAAATACTGATTAATCAGATCTTGCAGGCGATCAAGGGCTTGCGCACGTTCCACTAAACGACGCAGCGCAGTACTGTTTTGCAGCACACTCTGAGTTTTTTTAGTTTTAATTGGACGGTAGCTCATAGGATGACCTAAGACTAAGCGCTGCAATGCAGCGGTATGGTTTTGCTAAACTAGGCTTGTATTATAGGCTGTGCGACGCCATGTAATTGGTTACAGTATAGCCCACAAAAAAACACTCATTGTGGTTGAGCAGTCTAGAATTTAAATTGCCCGTAAGCACTAGCCTTGCTTTACGCTACTTTATTCAGTAACAAATACGGGTAGAATGATTTTTTTGTGCGGGTGAGTACTGTATGTCTTACGCGCCTTCACTCCCCCCTCAAAAATGGAAACGTTATAAATTATGTTTGCGCCTTTATTCAGAAAACTCCTTGGAAGCAAGAACGATCGTGACATTAAACGCATGAATAAAACGGTCAGTGCCGTGAATGCGCTTGAAGAGCAGATGGTGGCTCTGTCCGATGAGCAGTTACAAGCTAAAACCAGTGAGTTGCGTGAGCGTTTTGCGGGCGGTGAAAGTTTAAACAAACTCCTCCCAGAAGCCTTTGCTGTGGTGCGTGAAGCCGGTAAACGGGTGCTGGGTATGCGGCACTTTGATGTGCAGCTGATTGGTGGACAAGCACTGCATGAAGGCAAAATTGCTGAAATGCGTACCGGTGAGGGTAAAACCCTAGTGGCCACCTTGGCGGTATACCTCAATGCCTTGCCTGCTAAGGGCGTGCATGTGGTGACAGTCAACGATTACTTGGCACGTCGTGATGCCAACTGGATGCGCCCACTGTATGAGTTTTTAGGTCTCACGGTTGGAGTGGTGGTGCCTTTCCAAGACCCAGAAGAAAAGCGCGCTGCTTATGCGGCAGATATCACCTATGGTACCAACAACGAATTTGGTTTTGATTACCTGCGCGATAATATGGCGTTTAGCTTGGAAGATAAATTTCAGCGCGAACTGCACTTTGCTGTAGTGGATGAGGTGGACTCGATTTTAATTGACGAGGCGCGCACCCCACTGATCATCTCCGGTCAAGCGGAAGACAGCTCCGAACTGTACAAGCAGATCAACCAGATTATTCCAACCCTGAAGCGTCAAATTGAAGACGAAGCAGGCGAAGTGTTGGAAGCGGGTCACTATGTGATCAACGAGGAAATGCGTCAAGCCGAACTTAATGAGGCTGGTCACCAATACATTGAAGAAAAATTAACCAAGTTAGGCTTGTTGGCGGAGAATGAATCACTTTACTCCTCAAGCAACCTCAGCTTATTGAGTCACGTAAACGCGGGCTTACGCGCCCATACGTTGTTTAACCGTAACGTTGAGTACATTGTGCAAGACGGCCAAGTGGTGCTGGTTGACGAACACACCGGACGGACTATGCCAGGTCGTCGATTGTCAGAAGGCTTACACCAAGCCATTGAAGCCAAAGAAGGCGTCGAAATTCAGCCGGAAAGCCAAACCTTGGCGTCCACCACCTTTCAGAACTATTTCCGCTTGTACGAAAAACTCTCCGGCATGACTGGAACCGCCGACACTGAGGCCTTTGAGTTTAGACAGATTTACGGTTTGGATGTCACTGTTATCCCAACCCACCGTCCAGTGGCGCGCATTGACCACAACGACCTGGTGTTTTTAACTCAACCGGAAAAATACAAGGCGGTTATTGCCGATATCCGTGAGTGCCAAGCACAAGGCCGCCCGGTGCTGGTAGGTACTGCATCCATTGAAAGTTCTGAGCTTATTTCTGGCGTGCTTAACAAGGAAGGTATTGAGCATCAGGTGCTTAACGCCAAACATCACGATTTAGAAGCCGACATTATTGCCCAAGCCGGTCGTCCCGGCGCGGTGACCATTGCCACCAATATGGCCGGTCGTGGTACTGATATTGTGTTGGGCGGCAGCTGGGAGGCCGAGGCAGCAAAACTGCAAGAGGCCAGTGAAGAACAAATCGCTGAATTGAAGGCAGCGTGGCAAAAGCGTCACCAGCAAGTGATTGAAGCCGGTGGTTTGCACGTGATTGCCACTGAGCGCCATGAATCACGGCGCATTGATAACCAGCTGCGTGGTCGTTCAGGTCGTCAAGGTGACCCAGGTTCAACCCGCTTTTACCTGTCGCTGGAAGACAACTTAATGCGCATTTTCGCCTCTGAGCGGGTGAAAAACTTTATGAAAGCGCTGGGCATGAAAGAAGGTGAAGCCATTGAGCATCGCATGGTCAGCAACGCCATTGAAAAAGCCCAGCGTAAAGTCGAGGGCCGTAACTTCGATATGCGTAAGCAGCTGTTGGAATACGATGATGTGGCCAATGAGCAGCGTAAAGTGATTTATCATATGCGCAATAACTTGCTGGCCTCAGAAGATGTCGGTGATATTGTCGCTGAGTTTAGATATGAGGTGCTGAGCAGCACCTTAGATCAGTTTATTCCGCCCCAGTCGCTGCCCGAGCAGTGGAATATTGCCGGCTTAGAAGAAGCACTCCAAGAAGGCTTCGGAACTCAGTTGCCCGTTCAGCAATGGCTGGATGAAGATGATGCGCTATTTGAAGACACCCTGCGTGAACGCATCCATGAGCAGGTGGTGGCCGCTTATACGGAAAAAGAAGAGCTGGTGGGTGCCGAAGGTTTACGCGCCTTTGAGAAGCAAATTATTCTGCGGGTGCTAGACGACTTGTGGAAAGAGCATTTAGCGGCCATGGATCATTTGCGCCACGGTATTCATTTACGCGGTTATGCGCAGAAGAACCCCAAACAAGAATACAAGCGTGAGTCCTTTAACTTGTTCCGTGACTTGCTGGATTCCATTAAAAGCGATTCGATTCGGGTGCTGTCTAATGTGCAAATTCGCCGTGAAGACCCTGCCGAGGAAGAGGCACGTTTGCGTCAGCAAGCTGCTGAAATGGCGCAGCGGATGCAATTCCAGCACGAAGAAACCGCAAGCTTTGCCGACGCACAAGAGGATCGCGCAGCAGCTGCAGAGCAAGAGCCTGTTGCCGCCAGTCCCGTAGTGCGTAGCGAGCCTAAAATAGGCCGTAACCAGCCTTGCCCCTGTCAGTCAGGTAAAAAATACAAGCATTGCTGTGGACGTATTAGCTAGCTTTTAAGCGGTATTGATTTATATTTAACGCCGTACCAGAAACCTCTGAGTACGGCGTTTCTTTTCGCGCACTGCGCATAGCATCAGTTGGAGAAAACTTATGGCGGTTGGGTTAGGTGAGTTACCGGTTTTGCATCCTGTGGCAGGTTTTGAGTTGGGTGTGGCCAGTGCCGGCATTAAAAAAGCAGGCCGCCGTGACTTGGTATTAATGCGCAGCGCAGAAGGCAGCAGCCTGGCTGGGGTGTATACGCAAAACGCATTTTGCGCAGCGCCAGTACTGCTGTGTAAGCAGCGCATGCACGATGCCCCCCGTTATTTGGTGACGAATACCGGTAACGCCAACGCCGCGACCGGCACCCAGGGCTTACAAGCGGCCAATGCGGTGTGTGAAAAAGTCGCCCAGTTAATGGCTTGCCCAGTGCAGCAAGTGTTGCCGTTTTCCACCGGGGTGATTGGCGAACCTTTACCCAGCGATAAGATCATTGCCGCGCTGCCGGCTGCTTATGCGGATTTATCTGAAGATAACTGGGCCTCAGCTGCAGAAGGTATTTTAACCACCGACACTTTACCGAAAGGTGCCAGTACACAGTTTCAGCACAAAGGGGTGACTGTGACCGTGACTGGGATCAGTAAGGGCGCAGGGATGATTTGTCCGAATATGGCCACTATGCTGGGCTATATTGCGACGGATGCTGCGGTTGATCGCACTGTGCTGCAGAATATTTTGCATGAGGCAGCTAATAAGTCCTTTAACCGCATTACCATTGATGGCGATACTTCAACCAATGATGCCTGTATCTTGGTGGCCACTGGACAGGTCGCGTTAGAGCCGATTAACCAAGCGCAAGGCGAACTGTATGAAGCATTGCGTACAGCGGTTAATCAAGTGGCGATGCAGCTGGCGCAAGCCATTGTCCGTGATGGCGAGGGTGCAACTAAGTTTGTTACCGTGCAGGTGCATGGTGGTGCGCACCAGCAAGAGTGCCTTGATGTGGCCTATGCCATCGCCCATTCACCTTTGATTAAAACCGCCATGTTTGCCTCAGACCCCAATTGGGGGCGGATTGTTGCGGCCATTGGTTATGCAGGGCTAAAAGATTTAGACACCGAACAGGTCAATGTGTACCTGGATGATGTGTGCATTGTGGCCCATGGTGGTCGTGCGCAAGCCTATACTGAAGAGCAAGGCGCAGCGGTGATGCAGCAGGCAGAATTCACCATTCGCGTTGAGCTGGAGCGCGGTAATTGTTCGGAAACCATTTGGACCACCGATTTGTCCCATGAGTATGTGCGCATCAATGCTGATTACCGTTCTTAAATTCAAACCAACCCTGGCATGCTTGTTGCGAGCTGATCTATGACCCAGCGTGTGCATGTGGTGGCGGCAGTGATTCGCAATGCCCAGCAAGAAATTCTGCTGGCGTTGCGGCCCACTGCTAAGCATCAGGGCGGTCTCTGGGAGTTTCCCGGTGGTAAGTGTGAAGCGGATGAAAGTCCCCAAGAGGCGCTCAGTCGCGAGCTTTACGAGGAACTGGGGATTCGCATTGTTGCACCGCAACCGCTGATTCAGGTGCGCCACGATTACCCTGACTTGCAAGTGTTATTGGATGTCTACGAAGTGCAAAGCTTTACTGGACAGGCCCATGGTGCTGAAGGGCAGCAAGTGCGCTGGGTGGCGGCAGCTGATTTAGCAAACTATCCGTTTCCGGCAGCCAATCGCAGCATTGTCACAGCGGCACAATTGCCAAGCCGATACTTAATCACACCCGAGCATTTAACTGCAGCGCAGCTTTATGCCGGGGTCGAGCAGGCACTCGCTGCGGGCTATCGGCTTATTCAGTTGCGCGCGCCGCAGCTGACAGAGGCAGACTATAAAAACTTAGCCGCAGCTTTGCTGAAGCGCTGCGCCGGGCATGCGCAGTTAATCCTTAAAGGGGATTTAGCTTGGCAGAACGAGTTTGTGGGGGCAGGCTGGCATTTAACTGCAGGTCAGTTAAAGGCGCTGGCAGGGCAAGGACGGCCGCTGGCAGAGAATCGTTTGCTCGCCGCCTCTTGCCATAATGCAGAAGAACTGCAGTGGGCCGATGATTTACAGGTGGACTTTGTAACTTTGTCGCCTGTATTGCCCACCCAAACCCATCCAAGTGCAGCAGCTTTAGGTTGGCACATCGCCGAACAGCTGTTGCGCCAATTTAACCCACCGACCTTTCTGCTCGGTGGGTTAACTGAGCAAAATCTTGAACAGGCACGAGCGGTCGGTGGGCAGGGCGTGGCAGCAATTCGTGGCTTTTGGCCGCAGCCTTTATAAAGGTTTCTCTGCTGCTTGCCAGAGTATTTCTGCATCACCTTGGTAATGGGCAATTAAACGCGCGACCACAAATAACAAATCAGATAAGCGATTAATATAACCGAGCATCTCTGGGCGTAAGGCTTCGCTGCTGTGTAAGGCTTGGCAGCGACGCTCGGCCAAGCGTGCACTGCCACGGCAGACATGGGCTTGGGCAACCAGACGGGAGCCACCCGGCAGGATAAAATCGTCCAGCGGTCCCAGCAGAATATTCCACTGATCAATGGCCTGTTCAATGCGGGTAATCTCGCTGGCTTCAAGGGCTTGATACTCCGGCATGGCCAATTCGCCACCCATATCAAAGACGCGGTGCTGGCAAGGAGCCAAAACGTCAATAATCTCTTGCAGCTGGGCTGTTTTATTTTGCTGCTCGGTTAATTCGGCTAAGAGCAAACCCAGCTGGCTATTGAACTCATCTAAAGCACCAATGGCTTCAATGCGCGGATGGCTTTTATTGACGCGGCGACCATCGGCTAAGCCGGTTTGTCCATCATCCCCGGTGCGGGTATAAATTTTACTGAGTCGATAGCCCATATTGATAATCTCCGTAGTTGAGTGAGTTAAACTGTTACGAGCCCCTGTTGCTGCAAAACACTTTTGAGTTGTGCATGCAGGGCATCTAGAGCTGGAGTGTAACACCCCAGCGCTTGGCTCTGTTGGCAGGCAAAAGCTGTCATATAACTGATTTCGGTGCGCCTTTGATGGAGCACATCTTGGCGCATGGATGAAGAGTTAGCAGCAGTTTTAGCAATCACCGACCAGACGACATCATGCAAGGCTTCTGCAGCGCTGGCTTGCCCAGCACTGCGCAAGAGTAATTGCAGTTCATCACAGAGTACATTGATGTGCTCAGGGTGGTTTTTAAGCGCGCCATTTAAACAGTTATGAATAACTGTCAGAGGATTGATGGCGCAGTTAATGGCCAGCTTGCGCCATAGCTTAGTGCTGATTTGGTTGCTCCAGTTGCAGGGAATACCAGCCGCTGCGCAGCTGTTAAGCAAGGCGGTGGGCGCTGGCAGCGTGGGGGTTTGTAAATCCCCCAGCCAAGTTTCACCTTGGCCGGCAAAAACGCTGTGGAACGGCGCAGCCAAATAGGCAGCTTCTGTGCTGGAGGCGGCGATGCAACGCACCTTGGGCAGCAAAGCTTGCACGGCCTGCTGGCTGCCCAAACCATTCTGTAACAGAATCACTTGGCTGTCTGCAGTAAGGCGATGAGCCACTGCTGTAATTGCTGCTTCTGCATCATAGGCTTTGCAAGCCAGCAGTAATCGCTGGATGGGTTGTGGCTGGTTGGCCAGTTGTGCAGCCACAGCAAAATGCTGAGTGTGCTGGCGCTGTGCATCACTGAGGGCGATGCCTTGAGTCTGCTGGTAGCGCTGTAGGGCAGCTGCGTTGCGCAACAGTAAATACACGGGTTGCTGTTGAGCGGCCAAGCGGGCTGCCCATAGGCAACCTAAGCTGCCCGCGCCGAGAATATGCCAAGGCATGGCTTTATAACGGCCCAGGAGCATTTAAGTGCAGGCTGACCATGTCCCGCTTACGATACGAGTGAGGGAGCTGTTGCGCGGCTAAATGGATCAGGTGTTCAGAGTCAATGGGGAGACTGTGCTGGGTGAGACTGATCAAGCTGATGCCTGCGCTGAGG
>Ga0079226_10000888_pt1 | contig 22235 bp, 18 predicted proteins | sample Poulit2014_FD_76345 | JGI IMG/M metagenome (GOLD analysis project Ga0079226, IMG submission 76345) | Agricultural soil microbial communities from Georgia to study Nitrogen management - Poultry litter 2014 | ecosystem: Environmental > Terrestrial > Soil > Agricultural land | place: USA: Georgia... | reverse complement strand
CGATGTTGCTTTTGCCGCCGAGTCCGGCTGCGAGTACTTTTGTCTTTTCACTCGCGTCGACGGTCTGGACTGCATCTTTGTCTTCACGTCCCGGTGTTTTGAGTTTCATCTTCGTAATCATGAAACGGAATGTGACGTAGTACAGGAAGAACCACACGATACCGATCGGTATGACATAGAGGAAGTTGGTCTTGTCGTTGCCCTGCAGCACACCGAACAGGATGTAGTCGATGAAGCCGCCGCTGAATGTCTGACCGATGGTGATGTTGAACAGATCCGCCATCATGAATGCCAGTCCGTCATAAAATGCATGGATGACATACAGGATCGGCGCGACGAACAGGAATGAGAACTCAATCGGTTCTGTAATTCCTGTAAAGAATGATGTCAGTCCGGCGGAAAGCATCAGGCCGCCGACGACTTTTTTATTCTGTGGCTTCGCTGTATGATATATCGCGAGACATGCCCCGAGCAGGCCGAACATCATGGTGATGAAGCGGCCGGACATGAACCTGGATGTACCTTCATAGAACTGTTCCACATTCGGATCCGCAAGCTGTGCAAAGAATATGTTCTGAGTCCCCTGGATCATCTCACCGGCGACTTCAAGTGAGCCGCCGAGTCCTGTCTGCCAGAACGGCAGATAGAAAATGTGGTGCAGGCCGAATGGGCCGAGCAGCCTCAGGATCAGTCCGAAGAAGAATGTCCCGATGGCGCCGGTACCTGTGACGAGGTCGCCCGCACTGAAGATCACCGACTGGATCGGCGGCCACACGACATACATCGCCATACCGAGGAACATCGCTGATACTGATGTGATGATCGGTACGAACCTGGATCCGCCGAAGAATCCGAGGAACTGCGGCAGGTTGATCTTATAGTATCTGTTGTGAAGGATCGAAGTCATGATGCCGACGATGATACCGCCGAACACGCCGGTTTCAAGTGTCTGTATGCCGACGGTCATGCCCTGCCCGGCCTGGGCGAGTTCGTCAGTCGCAAGACTCCCCGTAATGCCGAGAATCGCATTGATTGTCGCATGCATGACGAAGAACCCGAGTACAGCTGCGAGCCCCGCCGTGCCTTTATCGTTTCTGGCGAGACCGATCGCAACACCTACAGCGAATATTAAAGGTAAGTTACCAAAGACGATGTTACCTGCAGATGCCATGATTGTGAAAAGGCTTTGCAGCCATACGATATCGAGTATCGGATAGGCTTCGATCGTGTTGGGATTTGAGAGCGCACCCCCGATTCCGAGCAGCAGACCCGCTGCCGGAAGTATCGCAATAGGCAGCATGAATGACTTGCCGAACGACTGCGCTTTGGAAAAGAGATTTTTCATTGCTGGACCTCCAGTATATTTATATTATTTTAATAAAGTTTGCCTGTAATGTTTTCTGATATATCGAGTTTGATCTGTTCCGCCTGCTCATGATTTCTGATCGCCAGCCCTGTACAGAGCAGATCGATGACGAACAGCTGGGCGACTTTGGATATGAGCGATCCGCTGTCGAGCGGGCTTTCCTTGGCGGATAACAGTAGGACGCAGTCCGAGAACTTGGTCAGAGGCGACTTGGTGTAATTCGTGATCGAGATGGTTTTGGCCCCTTTATCCTTGGCCGCTTTGACACTGTCGACAGTATCACGCGTGCTGCCGGTGATGCTGATTGCGATGACGACGGTATCCGCGTCCATCGAAGCGGTCCGCATCACCTGGGAATGCGGATCTGCAACCACTTCGATATTTTTCCCCATGCGCAGCATCCTGTTCTGCATATCAAGTCCTGCGATGGAGGATGAACCGACACCGAAAACGACAATGCTTCCGGCACTGTCCATCATATCCACAGCTTTCTCAAGCTCCGTTTCATCGATGACTGCATATGAATTTTCAAGAGCGGTCATCATGCTGTTTTTAACTTTGGAGACATAGGAGTTGTTTGTGGCAACACTCCTCAGGTCATCGACTTCCTTCGCCAGGGAAAACTTGAAACTCTGAAATCCCTTATAGCCTATTTTACGGAAGAGGCGCAGGACCGTCGCCTCCCCGACATTGCATGCTTCCGCCAGTTCAGTCAGGGAATGGTACAGCACCTGCTCCGGATTTTTATTAATGTAGTCGTAGATCTTCATTTCCGATTTTGTAAAGTTCTGCTTTACCTGTTCAAGCCTGATCGATGCCTTTACTTCACTTTTGCCGAAATCCAAATGTATACCCCCCCTGCCTATTTGTCGATTGCATCTTTGAATTTCTTCGTAATCAGCTGCGGACGCGTGATCGCACTGCCGACCACCACCGCGTGGGAACCGAGCGCAAGCGCCTGTGCCGCTTTTTCAGGTGTATCCATATTGCCTTCGGCAATGACGGGCACTGATACCGCTTCAATCATCTTCTCCAGCACTTCGAGCGGCACATCACCTTTCGAGTGATCCGTGTAGCCGACAAGCGTCGTCCCCACAATATCCACACCCGCTTTTTCCGCTTCAATCCCTTCTTCCACAGTGGAACAGTCCGCCATGAACAGCTGGTCTGGATACTCTTCTTTTACTTTTTTGAAGAACTCCGCAAAGGGACTGCCGTCCGGACGCGTGAGTTTCGTGGCATCCAGTGCGATGATTTCAATTCCTTCGGCGGCCAAAGCATCGATTTCGGTCATCGTCGGCGTGATGTACACCCCGCTCTTCTCATAATCCTGCTTGATGATGCCGATGATCGGCAGGTCGACGCGCTTCTTGATCTCACGTATGTCCTCAACAGAATTCGCACGGATCCCCTCCGCTCCGCCTTCTGCCACAGCATACGCCATCTTGCCCATGATGTACGGGTCGTGAAGCGGCTCATCCGCCAGCGCCTGGCATGAAACGATCAACTTGTCCTTAAGACTTTCCAAAATATCCATTTGTAGTGCCCCTCTCCAGTAAACGTTTTCACATACTATAGCATTTTGATGACACATTGTCAATTTATCATTTAAAATGATTAATTAATATCATTAATGATAAATAATGATTGAATTAGAAAAACCCGAATAGCAGATGAGTTTATTGTTCATCCATTATTCGGGTAATAATTAGCACCTCTGACAAGGCGTTACTATTTTGGCTTATGATTGATAAGGCAAATTATTCATCGAAAGATATATATGGCTTAAAAAATCAGTTTAAATTTTTGATACATTATTTTTCCCTGGTTCTTCCACCAGTCCACCATCTCCCTCCAAGTATTCAATCATACCTTCTGCAGCACGATACGCAAATGCACCTATCGTTCCAGTTGGATTGTAGGCACTTGTATGCGGAAATGATGAGCCGCCGACAACAAATAAATTCTCCATATCCCACATCTGAGAGTACGTGTTTACTGCTGAGATTTCAGGGTCATCCCCCATGATGACTCCACCGATGAAATGGTCTGTAAAGAACTGTCGGTCGAATTCAATATCATCAGCCACTTCATCTACATCTATGATGTCTGCCCCCATTTCTTCCATGATTTTCCCGCAATTTTCCACGCCGTGCCGGGTCCGTTCTCTCTCCTGATCAGTATAGGTGACAGTTGCGCGGACCAGCGGATTTCCGAATTCATCTTTATATGCCGGATCCAGATCCAGGTAACTGTATCGATTAGGTAAAAAAGCGGTTTGGGGTACAATAAGTAAATTCCTATTTGTGTAGTATAATGATTTCTTTTTAAATTCCGGTCCCCACTGAGGTGTTCCTCTCGGTACAGCATTATTCTTTATCGGTCTGTTTCCCAATTGGAAGTAATGAATCTCATAACCATGCAGGAAATCTACGTCATTATGATCCCAATGATCTCCCGAGAAGTCATCTATTGTCGCTCCCAGTGCACCTGTCCCCATCGCCAGGTTAAACTTCTTATTGTCGAAGTAGCCCCTGGCACCGACGTACGTCGATAAATTGTTAAAATGTCCGGTAAAGTTACGGCCGATAACACCTTTTTCTGTTTCCGGATTATAAGGCTCACCAATTTCAGACATTAAGAGCAATTTCGTATTGGTGAAAACAAAACCAGCCAATACGACAATATCAGCAGGCTGTATGAATTCTTTTCCGCTGTTGTTATCCACGTATTTGACACCCGTTGCTTTACCATTTTCATGGATGACTTCAGTCACTGTTGACTGGTCCCGCAAATCCATATTACCGGTTTTTTCCGCTGTGAGTAACACTGTTAATAAAGGATCTGCTTTTGCACCGAAGTGGCATCCATACTCTTCACAGAATGCACAATACATGCACGCATTTATAGTTTCACCATCAGGGTTCGTATATTGCTGTGACAGTGTCGCTGCAGGTAATCTGTAAGGATGGTATCCAAGGTTTTTTGTACTGTCCATAAATAAATCGATCGCAGCAGATGATTTAAGCGGAGGGGTCGGATACTGGTCTGATCGTTTTGCACCGAGCGGGTTTTCTTCTCCTGAAATGCCCAGTGTTTTCTCGAACTTATCATAATAGGGTTCAACTGTGTCCCAGTCTATGCCCCAATCCTGGATGGTACACTCTTCCGGAATTTTATCTTTTCCATAGCGTTCGACTGTTTGGCTGTAGATTTCAAAATCATATGGCATCCAGCGGAAAGTCACGCCATTCCAATGAACGCCGGCTCCGCCTTTACCCTGCCCAAGACGGGCACTTTTATTATTTCTTACCGGTTTTGCTTCATCATCCACACTTTTTCTTGCTGTAACTGTCTCTTTGGATAAATTCTGCATCATATCATATCTGATGGAGAATCTTAATTCATCTTTAATGTTTAAGAAATCTTCTTTTGACTGTTTTCTTCCTTTTTCCAGCATCACTACTTTGTAGCCCGCTTTCGTCAGCTCTGCAGCAGAGATGCCGCCTGCCCAGCCGGAACCCACTATCACTGCATCCACTTTATCCAATGTTTCAGCCATTAATAAAATCCTCCTCTACATTTCTGATAGTTCTTCTGTTGACTGGGACTGATAATCGATGAGACTCACCATATCCAGATCAGTCTGTACAAATTCCTCACTGTCAATCTGCTGCCCATAAGACATTTGTGCCCCGGGATATTCCTTCATTTTCCATCCCTCTAAATCTTTGTTCCCTCCGTAAAGGGGATCACTGTAGGCACCTTCCATAGTTGCCTGTTTCAATTCCTGAAAAAAATCCGTCTGAATCAATCGAAGTCAGCTCAATATCCCCTTTTTCCAGGCTGCTCATAACCTCTCCCTGCTGTTCTTTAGAAGCCTCGTCAAAATTCACGTCAAACCGGTTCATGCTTTCTTCATTCATTTTTCGGAGTCCTTCAATAAAGACATCCCCTCTATTCTGTCTTGCATGATAAATCTTGGATTCCGATTTTTTATTTTCATCTTGGTTGAATGGTCCTTGTCTATAATCCGTTCCATTCACTCCCCAGGCTCCTGCCATCTGTTTATCGATATAATACGGCACATGCAGTCCTTTTGCACTGGGACCATTATAATCCTCGGGGAAAATCAATTCAGTCGCAGCAACCAGAACTGCAAAGTCTGCCGGATTTGTAAAGAACATGAGTGCTTTCGTTCTATCTGCTGAATCTTCTGCAACCGGTTTCTCAGTCTGCTCTGATTCAGTGTCTTTCCCTGCTTGGTTTGAAGACTGATCGCTTATAAAGCTGTCTGTGGCTAAACCGCCCAGCAAAGTGCCGCCGGCTAAACCGCCAACCACTAAACCTGAATTTTTAAGAAAATCTCTCCGGGAAAAAGATTTTTCTTTTTCATGATTATTTTCGCTCATTGTTCTACCTCCTCGTATAATAAGTTTTATCTTACAATTTAGACTTGGATATTCCGGGATACCCCTGGATAATAAAGCTATAGATTTGAAAGGATCTAATGGGCATGAGCTATTCCTCCTTGTAGTTCGACTACAATAAAAGACTGCTTCCCTGGCCATGCGAATGAATTTCAAACGCACAAGCTGTATCCGTAATGATGAATTGAACCAATGTAGTAGTTGATTCTGCAGCCATTCAGGCTTATGAATGAATACTCATACGCGAGGTTGAATCTTGTCGCATGTATTCAGGGATATCCCGGAGTACCCAAGTCTATTAAAAATTCAAGGAAAGGCGGTCCTTTCAATGAAATTGTTTGTCGGTATTGACGTCAGTTCTGAATCTTTAGATGTATGTTATCTAGCGTCTAATCAAAAAGTTTTAAATCAAATGACAGTGGATAATTCCCTGGTGGGTGCGAAACTGATTCAATCCAGCATTTTACGCTATGCAGATAATCAGAATTACGATCAGATCATCATTGGTTTGGAGTCCACCTCTGTGTACAGTTTCCATCCCGCCACTTTTCTGCACCAGGATGAAGCACTACAAGCATTAAACCTCACCGTCTCAGTCATTAATCCAACAAAAATTCATCGCTTTAAGAAGATGTTTGATGAAGATAAAACCGATCGGGTGGATGCTTATCGGATTGCCGATTTTCTGAGATTGGAAATCCATCAGAATAGCCTGATCAAAGAAGAACAATACATGGCGCTGCAGCGTCTGACCCGTTCGAGATATCAACTCGTCACGCAACTGACCGAGTGTAAACAGCACTTCATCGAAAATCTGTACTATAAATGCAACACTCTGAAGCAAGGTGTAGACACTTCTATCTTCGGCACGACAATGATGGCCCTGCTGACCGAAGACGTATCTTTGGATGAAGTCGCTGAGATGCCTTTGGAAGACTTGAGCGACTTCCTGCACACCAAAGGCAAAGGTCGGTTTGCAGATAGCGAAAAACTAGCAAAATCCATTCAAAAAGCGATTCGCAGTGCGTATCGTTTAGGTGCCGTCATGGCGGACTCGGTGGACCAGGTGCTGGGAACATACGCAATGTTGATCAAGACTTACACCAAGCAAATCAAACTACTCGAGAAAAGCATCGCAAACGTCTTAGAGACCATTCCTGAAGCCAAATCCCTGCTCAGCATTCCAGGCATTGGCCCCACATATACTGCGGGTATCCTGGCTGAGATTGGTCAAATCGAAAGTTTTGATGACCAAGCGAAATTAGCTAAATATGCTGGCCTGTACTGGAAGAAAAACCAGTCTGGAAACTTTACTGCTCAGAACACACCGATCACTAAATCCGGAAATCATTACCTGCGGTACTACTTAATTGAGGCTGCCAATTCAGTCCGCAATAATATTCCAACGTTTAGTGAGTATTACCAGAAGAAGAAAGCAGAAGTGCCCAAGCATCAACACAAAAGAGCCCTCGTCTTAACCGCAAGAAAATTTGTGCGTCTGGTGGATGTTCTACTACGCAACCACCAACTCTACATGCCGGAAAGGAGCGTGTAACTCGAGATCATACACTTCTCGAATCCTTTCTCAGTGCCTAGAAAATTTTTCAAATTTGGCTAGGCTTGTTTAAACACGCCTTAAATCAAAGTGAATAGTCAAAACTTGTGGGTGCATTATGGTATTTCAATTTGACTTAGCACCACAAGTCTTTTTACTACTTTCATTAAATTTTCTCCATTGTCGAGAATATTTTAATTTTTCTTTCAATATTTAAATCATGATGAAAAAGGTATAAATTAGTAAAAACCAGTGGATTTTAAATGCCTTTAAAATTGGTGAAATAAAATCAGAACCTTATTAAAAATGAATATCCGCAGATTTTTGAGAAACCTTCTAATCACGAAGTCCGGCAACCCTCTTTAACGGCCGTCGTTTTTCATACGACGTCCATCAAACTCCTTTTCTGGACGTCGTCCATAAAAAATAGGATGAAAACTTTTGTTTCCACCCTAGATATTATTTATTAAATATTTAAAACTTCGTTTATTGAAATAAGCTAGACGCTCTGCTTAAATCCATGTAACCCATAAATACGCCCGGCGGTATATGGTAATCCAAAAACTTCCTGGGTATGTGGTTTCGTCTGGAAGTCGCTGAAGCAACAAAATGCAGATCGACTACGTTGAAATCCATATTCTTAGGGAGGTCTCCCGTAAGAAGCAGTCCATTGGAATGTTCATTCAGTCCTCGTTAGGAGGGAGTACATGAATCCACAAAACTAAGAATATAAAATTTCACTTACATTTCAATAGTTTTAAGTGCTATTTATTAGAGATTTTTTAAAATCTTAAATTGAAAAATCCTCACAGCATCTTAAGATATTGTTTTTCATGAATACCATTTTCTGTTTCGATATACTATTTTTAAATGAATTTTCATGCCGAATCCCTCTCCCACAATGTATAGATTTAGATCTAAGTTTACGACTTACTTCTGATATATTTGTTGTATCTATACCGCCGCCAGGCATTATCTCAATACTTTTATTTTTAGTTCTTTTAATTAATTTTTCCAAATTTAAGAAGTTATCAAGTACACTTCCCTTGCCTCCGGATGTTAATATTACCTTTATATGTGGATATTGAAGAAGTATATCCAAAGCCATAATTGGATTTGCCACTTGGTCAAAAGCTTTATGAAAGGTGATATGCATATTATCACTTACAGAAGTTAGATAATTCATAGCCTGAACGTCAATATTTTGATTTTTAGTTAGTGCCCCTAGTACAATACCATCTGCTCCATAATTAGAAATTTCATTAATTTGTTCGGCCATATCTCTTAATTCTATTTTACTATAGACGAACGAACGGTCATGCGGCCTGACCATAACATTTATCGGTATTTCAGTAAGCGAAACAGCTTCTTTAACCAACTTAAGATTTGGTGTTAATCCATCTTTCTGTATTTCTGAACACAGCTCTATTCTGTCAGCTCCGAATGTATTTAAATCTATAACATCTTGTAAATTTGTAGCTATTCCTTCAATTATCATACTTTCACCTCTGGAAAGTTATAAATGTTGAGCTTTATTGATATCTTTTGCAGTTATTTGGTTATTTTTGCAAACGAGATAAGCGGCACCTGTAATCCCAGCATCATTTCCTAATCTTGCTTTGCTAATAATAGTATTTTTTGAAACTTCGCTTAATGCTTTATCATGAAATGCTTGTGCTATTGCATCAATGAACTCCTGCCCTGCATCTGCAATTCCCCCTCCTATTAATATTTTTTCGGGATTCATTATCGCTGCATAATTTGCTAATGCTAAGCCAAGAGAATCTACTGCATGCGTTATAACACTACGACAATGTTTATTGCCGTTTTTTGCTAGGAAAAAAACGTCTTCAGCTACTAAGTTACGGCGAGTTTTTTCTTGGTCATCAAGAAGTTCTAAAGAGTCCCCAATAGGTTGTTCCAAAGCCGCCCTCACTATACCAGTAGCTGAGGCGATAGTATCCAGACACCCATGTCTGCCACAATTACATTTATAGCCGTCAACATCTATAATACAATGTCCTATTTCTCCTGTCATACCTTTCTTTCCACGAAATATTTCTGAGTCACTTATTATGCCGGATCCCACTCCAGTCCCTAAGGTAATAAGTGTCATATCTGCAATATCACCTGATTCTTTCCAAAACTCTCCAAGAGCGGCAACATTGGCATCATTCTCAATGAAGACTGGGATGTCCGTATATTTTTTAAATTCCTCTTCGATATTGAAATTATAAAGCCTCATATTTACCGCTTCAATTATGGTTTTATTCTTATAGTCTATAAAACCAGGTATACCTATACCAATTCCTTCACAATTAAATTCTGAAGGTAAGTTTGACTGAATGGAGTTCCATATATATTCGACAAGCACTTTACCATCTTCAACAGTTTTCAACTGCCATCTATCAATCAGTTCTGCTTCTCTGTCGAAAACACCAATTTTGACATAAGTCCCTCCGATATCCAGCCCTACTATTACAGTTTCCATATCTGCCTCTCCTCGATCATATTCTATTTTTCTGTAAGTTTGATTTCAATCACCGGGACAATAGTCTTCGGAGCAATCACGGGCAATTCCAGAACTATTTCATTCTCTTCGATAGCCGGAACATCGTGATGAATACGATCTTCAGGATTATGTCGCAAGACAGGTATTTCTGAATGATCATGTAAAAAACGAGCAAATTCTACATCATAAGGCATTTCTTCTAAATGAAGTGTCCTGAATGGCCATGAGAATATATGAATATACAATCGGTCTTCATTTCTAGTAAGCCGACAATCCTGTGGCGCAGCTATATCTGCATTACTGCATCCATATATCGCTTTACCGTTGTATTTCATCCATTGACCTATACTGTTCATTGTTTCTATAGAATAATCATCAAAATTACCACGGGCTGTTGGAGCAAAATTCATCAGGAGATTACCGTTTTTAGAAACAGTATCAATTAACATTTTTATAATCATTTCTGGTGTTTTATAATTTAAATTGTTTGGATTATATCCCCATACACCATTGGAAGTCTGACAAGCTTCCCACACAATCTTTTCTCCATCTTCATTGAATAATGTTCCTTTAGGCTGAAATTGTTCCGGAGTGTGTACTCCCCGCTCTAATCCTAAGCGGTCGTTAAAGAGGATGTCCGGCTGGTGCTTTAGAATCAACCTTTCCAATTCCTCACTGTGCCAATCATCAGGACCTTTGCCTTTTGACCAATCCCATTCTCTGTTTCCGTAAGAGAAGTCAAACCAAAAATAATCTATTTTCCCATAACCAGTAACCAATTCTTCTATCTGCCCAAATAAATAATCTCTGTATACCGACATATCTCTGTCCTCATCACGTTTATCGAGATTATCGCGTTCAGGGTGAAGTCCATCCACTGGAAACTCCTCATGATGCCAATCAATCAGAGAATGGTACAACCCAATTTTCATATCATATTTATGACATGCTTTCGTAAATTGGTCTATTACATCTTTTCCATAAGCAGTGTTCGTGATTTTATACTCACTATATTTTGTATTCCACAGCGCAAATCCTTCATGATGTTTTGTAGTCAAAATAATATATTTCATACCTGAATCTTTAGCAGATTTAACCCATTCTTCCGGCTCCAGCAGATCTGCTTCTATTTGTTTGAAATATTTAGCGTAATCTTCTTTTTCAATCTTATCCATTGTCATGATCCATTCATCTTTTGCATTTAGAGAATACAGTCCCCAATGTATGAACATTCCGAAACGATCATGAATCAGCCAGTTTGGATTTCCATAATGCTCAGGCCATTTAATTTTCATTTCACTCTTCCTCTCTGTTCAATTCTTTTACTAATCCACTCAAAAGTTTTACACCATAACCAGCTGCGCCCTCGCTTTGATGATCTTCTATTTTCCAGGGACGTACAGTGTTCGCCATATCAATATGTATCCATTTAATATGATGATCAATAAATTTGTTCAAAAAAACAGCTGCTGTTATTGACCCCCCAAAAGGGCTACTGCTCATATTGTTAAAGTCCGCTGTGTCACTTTTTAGATAATAATCATATTCTTTCGCCAATGGCATAGGCCATACGTAGTCTCCTGTCTCCCGACCTATTTCCACTGCACTTTTCAAAACAAATGATTCGTCATTTGAATAGATTCCGGCATATTTCAGTCCAAGTGCAGTACCGACACTGCCTGTCAAAGTAGCAATGTCGATAATATTTTCCGCTCCATGGCGTACTGCATATAAAATACTATCAGCCAACACTAAACGCCCTTCTGCATCAGTATTTCCAACTTCTACATGCATTTCATTGGCATATTTGATGACTGTAGAAGGTAAATAGGCATTGCTGCCCGATAAATTCTCAACCATTGGAATTACCGCTATAATGTTTGCTTCAATATCATTATCGACGATGTTTAAAAGCGCACCAATCACAGCAGCGGACCCTCCCATATCCATTTTCATTTCTCCGATATCTGCTGAAGTTTTTACATTGATTCCACCCGAATCAAAAGTCACACCTTTTCCAACTAATGCTGTCAAAGGCTTTGTCTGATCAGTCTGTACCTTGATTACTGCAAGTCTTGGTCCATTATGACTTCCTTTTCCCACGGTTAAAATTGCTTCCATATTATTATCTTTCAGTTCATTTTCATTCATAATTTCAATTTCAACATTTCGGAATTCAAATAGTTTTAAAAGTTTCCTGGAATATAAAGCGGGTGTAAGATAATTAGCCGGTTCATTGCATAAGTCTTTCGCCACATTCACCGCATCTACTTGTTTTTTCACATATTCGAACGCACTTTTGTATTCCTCATCATGCTTAATTTCATATCGCTTTTTCGCCTGATTTTTCTTATAATGATCAAAACGATAAAATGAAAGATTAACACCTTCAAAAATCAAACTGCTTTTTTCGATATTCTCTTCTTCGGGAATATATTCTGAAAGTGTTTTAAAATCAATATAAGTATTTTGCAAATCATAATGCATGATATTTTTTCCGATTTTCCCACCAAGTTTTCGCCAAAAATCTGTTTCCTGGTCACTGGAAGATATATAACCATACATAACCCCATTAATATAATCAAAAAACACATCCCCGAATTTAATTTTTTCCATATTTAAGTTGGGGAAAAGTTGAACGAGATTATTGGTGAATTTTATTTTCACTTTCATAGTAGGCCATTTCCTCCTCATATAAATGACATGCAACAGATTGTTCATTATTTAAAATATAATGTTCAGGATTTACAGTTTTACATTTTTCCATTGCGACAGGACAGCGCGTATGGAATTTACAACCAGCAGGTGGATTCGAAGCTGATGGTATATCGCCTTCCACAGTAACTTCCTGTTCGGAAACTGTCTCTTCTTCGATTCGAGGAATCGCAGATAATAAGGCTTTCGTATAAGGATGTTTTGGATCAATAAATATTTTTTCTTTTGTGGATATTTCCACGATTTCCCCCAAGTACATTACACCAATTCTGTCACTGATAAACTCTATAACACTCAAATCATGTGACACGAACAGATAGGTAAGATTAAATTCATCCTGCAAATCTTTCATTAAATTCAATATCTGAGATTGAATAGAAACATCAAGTGCGGATACTGGCTCATCTGCGATTATTAACTGTGGCTGCAGTATCAGCGCTCTTGCAATCCCGATTCTTTGCCGTTGTCCTCCGCTAAATTCATGGGCATGTTTATTTAGATGGTAAGGATTGATACCGCATTTTTTCAGTAGATATTGCACCTTTTCTTCTTTTTCCGTTTTACTCAGGTGGTTATAATGAATTTCCAATGGTTCCATCAGTATTTCTTTTACTGTCATCCTCGGACTCAATGAAGCATAAGGATCCTGAAAAATCATCTGCATTTCTTTACGGATGCTTCTCCATTGTTTTACCTTTAAATTTTCCAAATGACGGTTATTAAAAATGATTTCACCAGAGTCCGATTCAATCAATCCATTGATCAAACGGCCGGTTGTGGATTTCCCGCAGCCGGATTCTCCGACTAAACCGAATGTCTCTCCTTTTTTTACGTTGAAAGAAATAGAATTAACCGCTCTTACAAAATTTTTTTCCTTCATAAATTGCTTTTTAATTGGAAAATATTTCTGCAAATTTTTAATTTCTAAAAGATATTCTTCAGACACGGCTCAATCCCTCCTCCTTCATTTCCTGATCATAAAGAAAACATCTGCTGATCGAGTCATCGGTTTTATAAAAATCAGGATGTTCCATTTGACATTTATCCATTACATGACTGCATCTGGGAGCGAATGTGCATCCTTTCGGCATATCATCAAGATTTGGTACAGTTCCTTTAATTGAAGACAGGCGATCCTGATTCTCCCCAAGCTTTGGAATAGATTGAATTAACCCTTTTGTATAAGGATGTTTTGGATGACTGAACAAATCTTTAGTATTAGCTTTTTCTACAATTTCACCAGCATACATCACATGGACACGGTCACAGATTTTAGCTACCACTCCAAGATCATGCGTAATAAAAATAATACCCATCCCTGTTTTTTTCTGAATATCTTTCAACAATTTCAAGATCTGCTGCTGGATAGTGACGTCCAAAGCTGTAGTCGGTTCATCCGCAATAAGCAGTGATGGATTGCATGATATTTGCATTGCTATTATTACTCTCTGTCTCATACCGCCTGATAGTTGATGGGGGTATTCACTCATCATTGCTTCTGCGCGTGGGATGCCTACAGCTTTCAAGTTATCAACGGCGTGCATATGTGCTTCTTTTTTCGACATATTAGTGTGGAGCAATATAACTTCTTTCATCTGTTTGCCAATTTTCAATACCGGGTTAAGGGATGTCATTGGCTCCTGGAAAATCATAGAAATTTCTTTACCTCGATACTTTCTCATTTCTTTTTCAGTTAATCGCAGCAAATCAGTCCCTTTGTATTTCACTTCACCATCAAGTATTTTTCCGGGTGTGTCATGCAATAACCTCATAATTGATAAGGCAGTGACACTTTTTCCGCTTCCCGTTTCACCTACAATCCCAAGAATCTCTCCTTCTTCTACGTCAAAATCAATGCCACGGACAACCTTTAATGTTCCCTCGGCTTTTTCAAAGCCAGTTTGCAAATTATTGACTTCAAGGATACTAGCCATCAAATCCCTCCTTTAATCTTTTAATTTTGGATCCATTAGTTCTCTAAGACCATCGCCAAACACATTGAATGCCAGAACTGTCAAGAAAATAATCAGTCCCGGGAAAAACACTACATGGAATGCACTTCCAATATAATCTCTTGAAGTACTTAGCATAGCTCCCCAGTCCGGAGTCGAAGGGTCAGCACCAAGCCCCAGGAAACTCAGACTTGCCGCTGCCAATATGGTCGTACCTATACTCATGGTGAAATAGACCATTATAGAAGGCAGCGTTTCGGGAAAAATATGTTTAAATACTATACGTCTGCGGCTTGCACCAATAGAACGAGCAGACTCAACAAACAATTGTTCTTTTACTTCCATCGTGGTGCCTCTCGCCAATCTTGCGAATGAGGGTACACTGAAAAACGCCACAGCAATGATCACATTCTTCAATCCAGGCCCTAAAATGGCCACAATACCGATTGCCAAAATAATATCAGGAAAAGCAAAAAGTACATCACATATTCTCATAATTAACTTATCTACAATTTTACCGAAGAAACCACTGACCAATCCAAGAACAGTACCAACCAGGGCCCCGCTCAGGACTGCCGATACACTGACAAATAAACTGATTTGTGCTCCGGCTATTATTCTGCTGAAAATATCCCTCCCATAAGCATCCGTACCAAAAACATGGGACAGAGAAGGTCCTGATAATACATTATTATAATCTGGTGCCGCTGGATTATATGGTGTAATCCACGGACCAAAAATTGCTACAAATACTAAAATAAATATAAATATTGCTGATAACATTGTTCCCTTCCTGCGGGCTATCTCTTTTATTAGTTTTTTCAGACTGCTCTCTTTTTTCGGTAACTTAATTTGTGTATCAGATAAAGTTGTCTCCATCCGATTCCCTCCTCAGTCGTATCTAATTTTGGGATTAACGAATCCATAGATTATATCCACCATAAAATTGACTATTATAAACTGCAATGCAAATAATAGCATCAGCGCTTGTATCACCGGGTAATCTCTGAATTGGATTGAATCGATTAGTAAAGTACCCAGTCCCGGAAAACTGAAAACTGTTTCCACAACCACCGAACCACCAAGAAGAAAACCGAACTGTAGTCCTGTCACAGTAATGACAGGAATTAATGAATTTTTCAATGCATGACCAAAAACAATAGACCGGTTACCCAAACCTTTCGATCTTCCTGTTCGTATATAATCCTGCTTCATACTTTCTACGAGAGATGACCGTGTAAAACGTGCAATGATCGCCATAATACCCGCACCGAGTGCAAAAGCCGGCATAATATAGCTTTGCCAGCTGCCTGCTCCACCAGTCGGCAACCATCCGAGTTGTACCGAAAACATTTGTATAATAACCAGTCCGACCCAGAAGTTTGGTAATGATATACCTGAAATTGCAGTCAGCATACCTAAATGATCCGGCCATTTATTTCTAAAAACAGCAGAGAGGATACCGAGCGACATTCCTGCAATCACTGCCCATATAATGCTTACAAAAGTGAGTCCAAGAGAGGGCAATATCCTATCCGCAACAATTTGCGATACAGGGGCTCCTGATTTTATTGAGAATCCCAGATCACCCAGAAACAAACCGCCCATATACATGATATATTGTTCTATCAAAGGCTTATCAAGATTTAACGCAGTACGCGCCAAATTCACTTCTTCCTGAGTCGCATCTTTGCCAGCCAGAAGGCGCGCTGGATCACCAGGTATAATGTGAACAAACATGAATACAACAAAAGATACTACAATTAAAAGAGGTATCAGATTCAACATTCTCATTAAAAAATATTTATACAATTAACTCACATCCTACAATGATGGAGCTTCTTTACGAAGCTCCATGTTATTATTTCATTTGAGCATTTTTCACAATAACAGAACCATCTGGAGCTACATATATTCCTTGTAAATTTTCATTTCGTCCCGACAGATTTTTATCGCTTGCTAAGAATAACCATGGTGCTTCCTGATATACAGTAGATTGTATATTAGAATAAATTTCTGCCTGCTCTTCTTCATCAGCTGTTAAGTTTGCTTCCTTAATCCAGTCTGTTACTTTCTGATTATCATAATATGCAGTGTTTGCACCATTCGGCGGGAAATATTCACTGCTGAAAAGGCTGCGTGTGGCACCATCTGCATCTCCTGAGGAAGGAGACCAGCTTACGTACCACATCTGCACTTTGGCTTCATCAGGTGTTTCCGGTGTGTATATCTCGTCAGATAAAGTGCCTTCTTCCATGGACTTCACTTCAACTTCAATTCCGATTTCAGCCAACTGTTGTTGTATGAACTGCATACCTTTGACAGACTCAGAACTGTTATTTGCCCATATCTCTGCTTTAAACCCATCTTCATATCCAGCTTCTGCAAGTAATTCTTTAGCTTTTTCAACATCATATTCATATAAATCTTGGCTTTCGTAATATTGTGTTTCTGGAGACATAGTTGAATCCAAAGGAATACCAAAACCATTTTTCACTACATCGATATATGCATCTTTATTTATCGCATGGTTCATAGCTTGTCTGACTTTTACATCAGAATATTGATCCATATGAGTGTTAATCGACACATAGCGTACGACTGATGATGGTGACTCATCTATCACAATGCCCTCTTTATTTTCAAAATCTTTTACATTCTGCTGAGGCATTGGATATATAAAATCAGCCTCCCCTGTTTCAAGCATAGCTACTCTCGAGCCATTTTCGGCAACTGGTTGGAATATCAGTTTATCGACATTTGTACTGTCTTCATCTCGGTATTCATCAAATTTTTCGACTGTTAATGTTGTTCCCTGTTTCCATTCAACATATTTAAAATTGTTTGTTCCATCCGGTTTCGATCCTACTGTTTCTTCTTCTATGGATTTCACACTGGCCATAGGAATCATCGTAAATTTATTCAACATAGCACTGAAAGGTTCTTTCATTTTGAAAGTTACTTCATATTCTCCGTTCACTTCTAAAGAATCAACGAATTGCAAATTTCTTTCAGCTCTCAAATTATTAGACATGATGCGATCATAGTTAGCCTTGATTGTGTCTGCATTAAATTCCTCTCCGCTGTGGAATAATACTCCTTCACGTAACTTAAAATTATATTCAAGTCCATCATCTGAAACTTCATATTCTTCTGCAAGAGAAGGTTTAATATCGCCTTCCTCATTAAATTCTACAAGTGACTCATACATGGATTTAATTCCAAATATGGAAACTGTATCAGACGCATCATGCGGATCTAGAGTGACAAAATTCTGATCGATTGCTACTATTACTTCATTCTCTCCACCACTATCCGCATTGGCATCTGATCCCGTCTCTTCTTCAAGCTCACTATAGTCCCCACCGCAAGCCACAAGTACCAACCCAATAACCATGATAAATACAAATAAAAACCTTTTTTTCATGTCTTAAACCCCTTTTATATAGTAATTTTTGTTTCTCCTACAATATTCCCAAAGTCATTTCTAATGTTCTGAGAATCCATATTTTTCAGATTTTTAATTGTAGTCTTATTTGTATAACCTATCTTTTCCAATAATTCTGCAACAAGTATTGGCCAAATTCTCTCAGAACCACTCAGGACCTTAAGAGCGATACTGATTTTTTCTTTTTTTAAAGCAAGGCAGTAGACACCTTCCGCACCTCCCTTTGCGACAATATTTGCGTCTTCAAGGAGAGTCGTGCATATGAAGTTATCAGAAGCTATCATGGCAGGAGCTTTGTTCATTATCTCTGCAATGCGTTTTACAGAATTTCTTATTTCTTCATTATCAACTCTCAGAGGATCAGCAAACTTTAAGTATGAAATAGCCATGTTTTTCAGAGGTATTGCATGGACAGGAACACCACAGCCGTCTATACCGGAATATATATCTTCTCTCTTTACTTCGGATAAATCTGAAAGGATATGTAATATCTCTTGTTGCAGCGGATGGTTTAAGTTTTCATAACCGCTACTTGAAATCCCTTTCATTTTTATCCACCCTAGAAATCCAAGATGTTTACCGGCACAATTATGCATTAATTTACGTTTTTCTTTGCCTTCTTTAATATAATTTACTTTCGGCTCCTCATTAAGCGGAAAACTTTCTGCACAAACAAGCAGCTTTTCATCGATATGCATTTTGTCTTTCACTGATTTTAATGATTCTTCATGATAACTTTCCCCCCTTTGTGAAGCGATGAATAATGCAGCTTCATTATTGGTCAGATTGAGTTCATTTATGATATCTGTTTTGAAAACAGGGACTGCCTGAATCGGTTTCATAGCTGAGCGATAGTAGAGAGGAGAATGTATATCTCCTTTTTCATAAATTACTTCGTGCTTCTCATCAATGATGCAAATTGAACCAGTGTGAATGTTTTCTTGAATTTCATTACGATAATCTATTGCTATTGTATTGTCTGTCATACTACCCTCTCCTATTCCAAGTTTTCTATATATTTTCTCTGACATTCTAAAGCTGCTCCAATTAAAGCGCCTTCTTCTTTCAAATGAGTAAAAAAAATCTTTAGGTCACCGACTCGAAAAGCGTCTACTTCGCCGAAGGAATTCGATAATTTATGATGCATATAAGAATGGTTTTCAATCAAGCTTCCAGAAATATATATTACTGAGGGATTATAGATTCGCATTAGATTATTTAAAGTAAGCAACATATATGAAATAGCTTTATCCAAAATACCGATTGCCCATACCTGACCCGATTCAGCTAATTCCACCAGTTCATTAATATCATTTACCTGATGTGACATCCTTGCATCGGCAAGAAGAAAATCTTTTGCAATGTATGTCTGCAGACATCCATACTTGCCACACGTACATCTGGGTCCCATAGGATCTAAAGTGATATGTCCTATCTCACCTGAAGCATTATCACTTCCGCGATATATTTCCCCTTCAGTAACAAGTGCAGAACCTACACCATTACCAAAACCGACCATTACAAGATTCGTTTCCCGTTCTGATGAGTAATAATTTTCAGCCAAGGCTTTTAGCTTAAGTTCATTATCGATGAGCACTTCGTATCCTGTTTTTTCCTGAATCATTTTAGCGAACGGGACATTTTCCCAATTAAATTGTGTTGAAATTTTAACTGTCCCAGTTTCAAAGTTAATAATCCCTGGTATGGCAATACCTACACCCATTATTTTTTTACCATCAACGATTTGATTTTTAGATATTTTCACTATTTCTTCTCCAAGGATATCTGCTACCTTCTCTTCATCCAGAGTTTCTATATGAATGCTATCTTTTAAAATAATTTTCCCTTTTAAATTGATTACAGCCAAACTGATGGAATCAATGTCAACTTCTGCACTTATATTGAATATGCTGTTTTGATTCGGCGATAAAAGATTTCTTTTTCCTTTATTAGTTCCATTGGATACATCTTCGATTATTAAACCCTCATGCAGTAAATAATTGACTATTCTTGTCGATGAGGTAGGACTCATATTCATGTTTTTAGCAATGACAGATTTAGAAATAGGTCCTTCCTTGATAATCATTTCTAAAACTTCTCTTCTATTTTGTTGTTTGATGTGTCTCTGATTTTTTACTACCATATCTTAACCTCATGTCAATATTTTCAATACAAAACTTTTAAATAAATTTAAAAACTAACTTATTTCCCTTATTAATTAACGTCATGTTAATAACAAGATATATTATCCTATCTTATATGTCAACTGATTTTTCAGAATTTTATAAAGATATCCTCTTTACATATTTTAAAATAAATAAACAACAGCAGCTCGATAATATACTTATCGAACTGCTGTTGTTCAAAATTACAACTCTATTTAAATATCAGACTCTCCAGATCTCTCGGATATTCTGTGATGATTTCGGTGCCGTCTTCCCGGAGTACGACCGTATCGGAATGTCTGAATCCGCCGACGCCCGGCACATAAATCCCGGGCTCGACGCAGAACACCATGCCGGGCGCGAGCACGAGATCGTTGTCGAACCTGAGCGACGGTTCTTCGTGCTGGCCGATCCCGATGCCGTGACCCGTCCGGTGTGAGACGTATTCTTCCAGTCCCGCTTCCCGGATCACGGACAGCGCGGCTTCGTTCACTTCCGCGGCCGTCACCCCAACTTTGATGAAATCCAGAGCGGCGATATGCGCCCGCAGCATGACATCAAACACTTCACGCTGGCGGTCTGCCGGTTCACCGACGAAAAACGTGCGCTCGCATTCCGCCCGGTAGCCGTTCAGTCCGACCTGCCGGCTGTGGATGATGATGTCCCCCGTCTCGAGTTTCCGTGTATTCGAGAACACATGCGGCATGTTCGTGCGGCGGACACCCGACGGCGACATGACGAAGTAGTCCAGTGTCGAGTCCGTGTATTTCTGAGATATCTCCTCGAATAAGAACTGGTTGCCGTAATAGTCGATCTCGAGTTCCGACTTGCCGGCACTGGAATTCTCCAGCGTCTCTTTCAATGCACCGCTCACCAGTTCTCCGGATTTCCGGATCATTCCTATTTCTTCATCCGTTTTGATTGCTCTCAGTTCCACAATATCCCGGCCGATGTCTTCAATCCCGAATCCCTGGTCCTGGATCCTGAACGTGTAATCCGTCGGCAGCGAACCATATTCAATCCCGACTGTGCTGTCAGGCCCCAGTTTGGAAAGCGCCTCATCAAACAGTTCACGGTAATCCGTGCTCACATCACCTGCGCCCGCAACTTCATGATACACATAGAGCGCGTCCACATCCGTCTTTTCCTTCGCATGATTCTCCTCTAATCTAGGAATAATCAGACTCTGGCGCGTGCGTTCCACCATGAGAATGATCGGCCGTGAATACGTGATGGCCTTCAATCCGCTGAAATAGAACTGATTCTCAAAATTGAAGATGACAGCGGCATCAAGGCCCCGTGCCTCCATTACTTCCCTTAATCTCTCGATCCTCTGGTGCATATTCATCATTCAGCCACCTCTTTCATACCCTGGTTTTTATCCTTAGTGAACAGTGTTACCACGATCAGTACGATAATTGCCGCCGGCACTGAGATGATGACGGAGTTGATTTCCGTCGATTGTACGTAGAAGAATTCCCAGAACAGTGTCACGACGAGTCCGGTCACCATCGACGACAGTCCGGCCGCACGGGTCACCTGCGGGAACAGGAACACAGCGAGCAGTGCCGGTGTGATGCCTGCGCCGTATACCGTGTAGGCGTACATCTGGACGGACAGCACCGTCGGGAAGTACATCGTGAGCAGGAAGGCGATGATGCCGAGCACCGGAATCAGCACGCGTGTATACACGAGTTTCTGATGGTCGCTGATGTCCTTTTTCATGTATTTGCCAAAGAAGTCGTAGATTACGCTCGTCGCGGCCGACAGCAGATAGGAGTTGCCCGTCGTGACGATGAATGCCGTGAGTGCCGCAATCAGAACGCCGCCGACTGCGATCGGCAGCACGCTTGTCAGTGCGATCAGCGCCATACCCGGATCAATGTCAGGGAATAGAGAGCGCGAAATGAATGCGAGAATGGAGATGATCGGTGTCACGACGATCAGGCCGAGAATCCATCCGGCAGTTCCGAGTTTCGACGACTTGTCGTCACCCGCCGCCGTCATCCTCTGGTAGATGTTCTGGTCACCGAGCAGCAGGAACAGCGTCGGCAGATAATAGCCCATCAGCTGGATGAACGTCAGTCCGCCT
>Ga0079226_10000887_pt1 | contig 22248 bp, 20 predicted proteins | sample Poulit2014_FD_76345 | JGI IMG/M metagenome (GOLD analysis project Ga0079226, IMG submission 76345) | Agricultural soil microbial communities from Georgia to study Nitrogen management - Poultry litter 2014 | ecosystem: Environmental > Terrestrial > Soil > Agricultural land | place: USA: Georgia... | reverse complement strand
TCCCTCATAGACGATGAGGTTGATAGGTCCGAGGTGGAAGCGTGGTAACACGTGGAGCTGACGGATACTAATTGATCGAGGATTTAACTAACAATTGTTGATACGACACTCTTATTTAGTTTTCAGGGTATAAAACATAATAAAACACTTGCATTCCATTCTCGTAATTGATATAATAGGTTTTGGCTTACAAGTTATTTTTACAATATCGCGGGGTGGAGCAGTCTGGTAGCTCGTTGGGCTCATAACCCAAAGGTCGCAGGTTCAAATCCTGCCTCCGCAACCAATGATTCGTTTTATATGTTCAATTTTATAATGGTCTGGTAGTTCAGTTGGTTAGAATGCTTGCCTGTCACGCAAGAGGTCGCGGGTTCGAGTCCCGTCCAGACCGCCATTATATTTAAACTTTCAAGCATGATTCCATTTAATTAAGGGATCATGCTTTTTTATTTTCTTATACATTTAAATATCAAATAAGTACCTAAATATAGGGTGTCTTTGATATACTTATACATAGTTGATTTATTTAGGCTATGGAAATACTAAATAATGTTATGATAAACAAGGTGAAAATAATGAATGAAATGACTATTAAAGTTAATAATTTAGAGGAAACAGAACGTGTTGGAATAAAGATCGCGCAATTGATAAAGGAAAATGCCATAATTACTTTAGAAGGGCAGCTAGGTGTTGGTAAAACTCATTTAGCGAAAAGTATTGCGAAAGGTTTGGACATTAATGAACCTGTTACTAGTCCGACATTTACAATAATTAAGGAATATGAAGGAACTCTCCCTATGTATCATATAGATGCTTACCGATTAGAGTTTGCTGAAGATGATATTGGACTTGAAGAGTACTTTAATAAAAATGGTGTGTCGGTTATTGAATGGGCACAATTTATTGATGATTATTTACCAGAAGAATATTTAGAAATTGTTATTACGTATGTCGATGAAACGAGTAGGGAATTTACTTTTAAGCCACATGGTGAGATATACGAAAAAATGGTAAGCAAGATTATTTCGAGAAATTAAGGAGTATTTATTATGAATGTACTTGCAATTGATACGACAAATCATATATTGGGAGTGGCTCTTTTAAGTAATAACAAAGTTTTAGGTGAAATTGTCACTGATTCTAAAAGAGGACAGACTGAGCGATTAATGCCTGCGATAGAATTCATTATGAATGAAGCATCAATGGTGCCAGAACAGCTCGACCGAATAGTCGTTGCTGAAGGACCAGGTTCTTATACAGGTGTTCGTATAGGTATTACGACAGCTAAAACACTTGCGTGGTCTTTAAATATTCCAGTTGTTGCTGTGTCGAGTCTTGAGTTGTTAGCATATAACGGTAAAAATTTTCCAGAATTCATTAGTCCATTTTTTGATGCTAGAAGAGGGACAGTTTTTACTGGATTGTATAAATGGATTGACAATACAATCGTTCAAGTAAGTGATCATACGAATGTATTGATGGAAGATTGGTTGAATATGTTAAAAGAAAGAAATGATCAGGTCCTTTTTATTAGTCCACATATTGATTTACATCGTGAGAAAATTATCGATAGATTAGGCGCTTCTTCTGTCGTTCTTGATGATGTTTTCAACTATCCACGCCCGTCACATTTGGCGAAGATAGGCATAGAAAGAGAATCTGTCGATCAGTTTTCATTAACGCCAAATTATTTACGATTAGCAGAAGCGGAAGTTAATTGGCTAAAAGAACAAAAGGAAAATAAGTGAAGATGGGTCGACTCATTATAAGAAAAGCAATTAGAGACGATATTACAGATATATTAAGCGTAGAATCAACATCGTTTAATGAGCCGTGGCCAGAAGATATTTTTTATCAAGAAATTGTTAATAATGCGTATGCTAACTATTTTGTAGCGACGTTGAATAGTAAAGTTATTGGGTATGCAGGTCTGTGGGTCGTTATTGATGACGCACAAATAACAAATATCGCGATTCATTCTGATTATCGAGGAAAAGGGTACGGGGAACAACTTTTTCAATTTATGTTGCATCAAGCATTGATGTTAGGCGCACAGCGATTATCACTTGAAGTACGGGTGTCTAATCTAGCTGCTCAACGTTTATATGAAAAGTATGGGCTAGTTCCCGGAGGTATTCGCAAAAAATATTATACGGATAATCAAGAAGATGCAATCGTCATGTGGGTGAATTTATGAGTGAAAAAAACACGTATATTTTAGGTATTGAAACGAGTTGTGATGAAACAGCAGTCGCTATTATAAAAAATGGAACGGAAATAGTTACTAATGTTGTGGCGTCACAAATTGAAAGTCATAAACGGTTTGGAGGAGTTGTGCCAGAAATTGCGTCGAGACATCACGTAGAGCAAATAACGATCGTGTTGGAGGAAGCATTTGCTACGTGCAACGTTACGTGGGATGATATTGATGCAATAGCTGTCACTGAAGGTCCTGGGCTTGTTGGTGCGCTTTTAATCGGTATTAATGCGGCAAAAGCTTTAGCGTTTGCAAAAAATAAACCATTAATAGGAGTCCATCACATAGCAGGTCATATTTATGCGAATCGTTTAGAGAAGCCATTTGAATTTCCGTTACTTTCATTGATTGTTTCAGGTGGCCATACAGAACTCGTGCTTATGAGAGAGCACGGCTCATTTGAGCGCATCGGCCAAACGTTAGATGACGCTGCGGGTGAGGCATATGATAAAGTCGCTCGCACGTTAGAATTACCTTATCCGGGAGGGCCACACATTGATCGGCTCGCAGCGGAAGGTAAAGATGTATTAGATTTTCCTCGTGCTTGGCTAGAAAAAGGTAGTTTTGACTTTAGTTTTAGTGGATTAAAGTCAGCTGTTATTAACAAATTGCACAATATGAAACAACGACAAGAAACGATTGTGAAAGAAGATGTAGCAGCAAGCTTTCAAGAAAGTGTTGTTGATGTTTTAACAGAAAAAACGTATCGCGCAGCTGAAACGTATGACGTTAAACAAGTAATTGTTGCCGGTGGTGTTGCAGCTAATAGTCGTTTACGAGAGGCAATGATAGAAAAGTTTTCAGAAACGGGTCGACAACTGCTTATTCCACCGATTCATTTGTGTACGGATAATGCAGCAATGATTGGGGCAGCAGGAACAATTTTTTATGAACAAGGAAAACGTTCGGATGCATATTTAAATGCTCATCCATCGTTACAACTGAGTGGTTATCCACAGAAATAATGTATTTATACACAAAAATGTTAATAACAGAGTGTTATTTGTGAATAATAACGAGTAATTTGTGTGTAACTTTGTTGATTATGTACTTTTTGTGGATAATTGATTGATTTAATTCATGAAGGAAATTTGGTGATCAAGATGACGAAGCGTACGTCGCATTATATTCAAAATGAATTTATCATTATGTTACTCTTATTTATCGTTGTAAGTTTATTAGCGATTTATAATGCTGAACAACTTGAACAGTATGCGGGTGGTAACTTTGTTATTAAGCAAGCTGTTTGGTATGGGGCAGGTATTACATTTATATTTGGTCTGTTCTTCGTTGATTTAACACAACTTTATAAAACGAGTATTTTCGTATATGCTTTTGGTGTTGTTATTTTAATCATCTTACGACTAAGTCCAGAAAGTATCGCAAAAACGATTAACGGTGCAAAGAGTTGGTTCACTGGAATCCCAGGATTGTCTCTACAACCGTCTGAATTTACGAAAATTGCTCTTATATTATTTATTGGGGCAATTATAAGTCATCATAGGGACAAGTATGCAGTCAATACAGTGAGAAGTGATATATACTTACTTCTTAAAATTATCAGTGCAACAGCACTTCCTGTATTATTTACAATTATTCAGCCGGATTTAGGGACGTCACTCGTTTACGTCTTTATAGCTGGTGTGCTGACGATACTTTCAGGTATTGATTGGAAAATATTATCGACACTCATTGTAGGTGGAGGGGCAATTGGTGTTGGAATCATTAGCCTCGTCATTAAATTTCCTGAGTTGTCACAACAACTAATTGGCATTAAACCGTATCAAATTAACCGTGTATTAACGTGGTTTGATCCGACGCAACAAGGAAACGATACGTTCCAAATTGACCGTTCTAAATTAGCAGTTGGGTCTGGCCAATTAACCGGAAAAGGAATGAGTGGTTTAGAAGTTATTCTACCAGAGGCACATACAGACTTTATCTTCTCTGTCGTTGGGGAGAGCTTCGGATTTATTGGTAGTGCTGCTGTCGTATTGCTTTATTTTCTATTGTTTTATCGACTCATAACACTCGGTTTAAATATGTTTAAATATAGTGATTTCGGTGCTTATATATGTTTTGGTTTTATGAGTTTATTGCTCATTCACACGTTCCAAAATATAGGAATGACAATTGGTATTATGCCAATAACCGGTATTCCGCTACTCCTGATTAGTTACGGGGGAAGCTCTATCTTATCGACAATGATTGGATATGCACTCGTTTACCGAGTCGCTGTTGAATATTCCATTCAAAATGATTATTTATTTAAATAAAAGAAACGGACGAATAATTATTTCGTCCGTTTTTTACGTGTTATGCAGTTCTGACCACTGTTCCATCAGTTCGTCGATAATCACTTTCGTTTCATTTGCTTCATTTAAAAGTTCAAGCGATTTTTCATGATTTTCATAAACGTCTTTATGTGTCATTTTCTCTTCAATAGTTTCTAATACTTGCTCATGTTTAAAAATATCTTCCTCAATTTGTTTAATTTGCCGCTTTCTTCTTCGTTCTTCTCGTTGCAATCGTTTATCTTCCTCAAATTGAAGTTTGCGATCTGTCTCATCTCGTTTCGTTTCGACGATTGGCTCATTTTTCAACTTTTCCCGTTCGATCATTTCTTGTTTCTTCTCGACGAAATAATCATAATTCCCAAGATACGTTGTTACATTATTCTCAGCCATTTCAAGCACTTTTGTCGCTAATTTATTAATGAAAAAACGGTCGTGAGAAACGAAAAGAATCGTTCCTGGAAAATTCTTTAATGCAGCTTCAAGCACTTCTTTACTATCAATATCTAAATGGTTTGTCGGCTCATCTAAAATAAGTAAGTTTGCGCGTTGCATCATTAATTTAGCGAGTGCTAACCGTGCTTTTTCTCCCCCACTTAATGACGTAACGCTTTTTAAAACGTCATTACCTGAAAATAAAAAATTGCCTAAAACTGTACGAATATCAGCTTCATTCACGTGTGGAAAGTCATCCCACAATTCTTGAAGGACATTTTTATTCGAAGATAAATCAGCTTGCTCTTGATCGTAATATCCAATATTAACATTCGTTCCGAGTTGAATCGTTCCGCTCGTTTGTTTGAGTCGACCTAAAATGATTTTTAACAAAGTCGTTTTACCGACGCCATTTGGCCCGACGAGCGCTATTCTTTCACCTCGTGTCGCATCAAAAGCAATGTGTTCAAATAAAGAGGCGTCACTATTTTTGTATGAAAATGCTAGGTCACGTACGGTTAAAACGTCATTACCGCTTTTTCTTTTCACTTGAAAGGAAAATGAGGCAGAGGATAAGTCGCCTAAAGGCTTATCAAGTCGCGGCATCGCTTCGAGTTGAGTCCTTCGACTTTGTGCTCGTTTAGACGTTGACGCCCGAGCGATATTTCGTTGAATAAAATCTTCTGCTTTCTTTATTTCAGCTTGCTGTTGTTCGTACGCTTTTAAATCACGTTCATATTGTGCAGCTTTTAAGTGCAGAAATTTACTATAAGTACCTGTATACCGTTTTGAGTAACTATGAGCAATTTCATAAATGATAGACACTGTTTTATCTAAAAAGTACCTATCATGTGAAACGATAACAATTGCACCAGGATAAGATGTTAAGTAATTTTCAAGCCAGCCGAGCGTTTCAATGTCTAAATGGTTCGTCGGCTCATCTAAAATAAGAAGTTGTGGCTTTTGTAATAATAATTTACCGAGAGAAAGCCGCGTTTTCTGGCCTCCACTTAATTGTTGAATCGGCGTATGATACATGTCATCCATAAATTGTAGTCCGGTTAAAACTGCCTGAATGTCTGACTCATATTGGTAGCCACCATTTGTCACGAATGATTGTTGTAGCTCATCATATTCATGAAGTAATTGCTTGCTTTCACTTTCTGAAACGTCCGAAATATCTTTCAGTTGCTCTTCTAGTGTGCGTAACTTTTTCTCCTGATCAATTAAATGTGTAAACACAGTTAACATTTCTTCCCAAATCGTCTTTGAAGATTCAATCGCTGTATGTTGATCAAGGTAGCCAGTTGTTAAATCTTTTGGCTTAAAAATTTGTCCGCTATCATGGGACATTTCATTAGCAATTATTTTAAGTAACGTCGACTTTCCTGCACCATTTCTACCGACAATTGCGATTCGTTCATTTTCTTTAATTTCTAATTTTATATTTGATAATATTTGTTCTGCTCCAAATGATTTTGAAACGTCATCTAATTGTAAAAGTATCACATTATCCACCTCGCGTTTAAAAAAGTGCCGTAGCACCTTACATAAGTGTAGCGGTTAAAGGAATAGGGCGCAATACTATTCATTGATTAATCACGACATAAAAATATTTTTCTGTTAGAATACATGGAAGAGAGATTATTATATGGGGGTTACTAACAATGGGAAACTTCACTCATTTTAATGAACAAGGTCGGGCAAAAATGGTCGATATTAGTGAGAAGAAAACGACAGAAAGAACAGCTATTGCGACGACTAGTGTCGAAGTGACGCAAGAAATATATGAGAAAATAAACAAACAAGAAATGGGTAAAGGTGATGTATTAGGTGTTGCCCAGATTGCTGGAATAATGGGGGCGAAAAATACGTCTGATTGGATTCCGATGTGTCATCCGTTACAGCTAAAAGGAATTGATATTTCGTTTGATTGGGATACGTCTGATGAAAAGTATCGATTAATTATTGAAGCATTCGTGAAAACGAAAGGGAGTACAGGTGTAGAAATGGAAGCTTTAACAGCAGCTTCAGCAACGGCCCTTACTGTTTATGATATGTGTAAAGCGATTGATAAAGGAATGGTTATTGGCCCGACGTATTTATTAGAGAAAAAAGGTGGAAAGTCAGGCGATTATTACCGAGAAGGGAATGATCAATAGTAAACATGCCAGATAAAAAAATACCACAAGCAACGGCAAAACGTTTACCACTTTACTATCGATTTTTATCTAACCTTTTTCAACAAGGGAAAACACGGATTTCATCGAGTGAATTAAGTAAAGCTGTGAAGATAGACTCAGCGACAATACGTCGAGACTTTTCATACTTCGGAGCGTTAGGGAAAAAAGGTTACGGATATAATGTCGAGTACTTACTTAATTTTTTCAGAAAAACACTTGATCAAGATGAGATGACAGAAGTCGCGCTTATAGGTGTCGGAAACCTCGGCTCGGCGTTTCTAAGTTATAACTTTACACGAAATAATAATACAGAAATTGTTATGGCTTTTGACGCAAGTTCGGAAAAAGTCGGCGAAGAAATTAGCGGGATATCTGTTTATCATATTGATGAATTAGAAGAGAGATTAGATGGTGTTAACGTGGCAATATTGACTGTACCTGTTAGTGAAGCACAATGGATGACGGACCGGCTCGTGAAACATAATATTTCAGGTATTTTAAACTTTACACCTGCAAGAATTACCGTACCAGAACATGTGAGGGTGCATCACATTGATTTAACTGTAGAACTTCAAGCACTCGTCTATTTTTTAAAGCATTACCCACTAGATGAACAGTAAATGTGTAAAACGTATGAGAAAGAGGTTAGAACAAAAGTAATTAGAAATATTAAGAACGTAAATGATAATCGTTTCAGAAAGGGATGACGTTCGGAAGTATTGAGGTTCAGTCTTCTTTAGTCTTCGCGCACTATTTCTCCTTAAGCGATCCATCATGCGTTTTCTTAATAATTTCCTTCGCTTTGTTCTAACCTCTTTATTTTTTAGTTAATTGTTTTCTTACGCAATACTTTCTTCTTTTTTAGTGATATATTCATCTGGTTTAATAATACCGAGCTCTCGATCTCGTTTTTCAAGTTCTAAAGCTTTCGGTACACAGAGCCAGTAAGCGAATACAATACCTAAAGCACCAGCAACTATTTTTCCAATTAACACGGCAGGCATGAGTGTAGGTTGGAAGTTAGCAGTGTATGAAAGGTGATCACCTAATAAGAATGCGGCAGTTACTCCAAACGAAATATTAATAACTTTGTCTTTTGGAGGCATGTATCGAACGATTGCAAACATTGCTAAAATATTAGCCATTGTTGCAATTAATCCCGCACTACCGACTTCACTTAGACCAATCTTTTTACCAATAGCAGTAAGAGGTCCTGATAAATATTTACGAATTAAGTAAACCATAGGGAAAGCACCAGCTAACATAATAGCAATATTTCCGGCATTTTCTAATGCTCTAAAGTTGTCTTCTCCATCCGCCATAATAGGGTCGAAGCCCCAAACACCGAATACAGTTGTGAAGAATCCAGTGAATATTTCTACAATAGAAAATACGAGGACTGTTTTAATACAAACATCTAATATTTTACCGAAAACCATAAAGCCTTTAATCATAGCGTCTGCAAAGAAATGTAGACCTAAGGCGATTATAATAACGAATATAATTAAAGGTAAAAGGTTAACGAAAATAGCGGCATAGGTAAGGACAAATTCATGTGAAGATTCTGCGTTTGTCGCTATAATCGTTCGGATTTTCGTGTCACTTAATACGATGATAGAACTCGCTATAAACGCACCTATTGGAATGGTTAAAAGCCCAGACATGATTCCTAAAGCCATAAACTTTCTGTCTCTTTTATCAAGCATAGGAAGCCCAAGAGGTATAGAAAATACAATTGTTGCTCCGGCCATAAATCCAACAATCATTGCCATGATCCAACCTTCATAACTATCCTTGAGCACATTGGCAAGTTGATACCCACCCATGTCGGTTGCTAAAATAGTCGTTGCAGCAATAGCAGAATCGGCACCAAGCTTATCGAAAAAAGGTCCCATAACATTTTCAATAAACCTTGAAATAAATGGAATAGAAGCCATAATTCCTGCAGAGTTTGCAAAAATAGGTCCTACTGCGAATATACCTTCCATAAATTCATGTCCTAGTCCGGTATTTGGATCTCTCATTGCTGCAAATGCTCCTAGAACAGCACAAACCATAATGATATATAAAATTAAATTTGCAATAAGTTCCATGATTTTCCCTCCATCTTATTTGTTCTATATATAAACGAAGAAGAGTTCCATTAAAACAAAACATGACGCTTAAACCTATTTATTGTAATAGGTCTAAGCGCCATTGCTTAAGTAATTTATTCACTTGTTAGTATGATCAGCTGTATTTATTAATTATTTCGTTTGCGATATCACTTAAGTTCACTTGTTTGTCCATACTCAATCTTCGGATCTTTTCATAAGCATTATTTTCTGTAAGATTGTATAAGTCCATAAGAATACCTTTTGCACGTTCAATAATTATTCTGTCATCTAATTGTTTCGTTTTATTATCAATTTCTACTCGTAATTTCTTTTGATTTTCGTATTGTTGTAAAGCAATTTCTACTGCTGGGATGAGTCGACTTTTTGAAAATGGTTTTACAACGTAGCCAAGTACGTTAATTTGTTTAGCTTTGTCTATAAACTCCTTTTGGCTATATGCTGTTAAGAGTAGAATAGGTGTATGAAAGCGCCTACAAATAATTTCACTTGCTTTTAACCCATTAAGTTTGGGCATTTTAATATCCATTATAATAAGATCAGGTCTTAGTGAATCCGTAAGTTCAATTGCTTTTTCTCCGTCACCACCTTGTCCAACGACATCATAGTTCTCTGATTCAAGTATTTCGATAATATCAAGACGAACGAGAGGCTCGTCTTCAATGACTAATATTTTACCTTGCATCTGTTTCACTACCTTCCAATGGAAATATGACAGTAGCTAAAGTACCTGCATGATTACTTTCGATTGAAAATTTACCATTTAAATTAAATTCAACCATCATTTTCACAATATCTAAACCAAAGGATGAATGGGAACTAGGAACATATCCTGTTCCATTATCTTTTATTGCAAGTGAAACTTTGTTGTTCTTCGTATTCAAAGAGATGTTAATGAGTTTCGTATCATTTTGCTTAAACGCATGTTTGATGCAATTTAAAATAAGCTCATTCACAATTAAAGCAATAGTGACTGCTGTATCGGATGAAGTTTGTAAGTTTTCTACGTCGAAGAGACATTTAATTTGTTTCGTATGGTGTTCTTCAGTGTCTAATAACATCCGACATATTTTTTTGATTAATAAATCGACATCAACATTATCCGTATGATTTTCCGCTAATGTTATTTCATAAACAGATGAAATACTTAAAATTCTTGATAATGTATCTTTAAAATATTTTTGACTATCTGGTGGAATCCCTCGGCGCATTTGCAGGCGAACTAAACTAGCAATTGTTTGTAAGTTGTTTTTAACGCGATGATGAATTTCTTTAATTGCGACAGACTTTAATATTAATTCTCTTTCTTTTTTCTTAAGTTCAGTTAGATCGCGTATGAATAGCAGTGTGCCATCTTCTGGATTGTTCTGATTTAAATCAATCTTCTTTAATTTAAAAAAGTTTCCATTCACTTGTTTCTCCCTTACTGAAAGTGCTTCAGAAGAATCTAAAATTTTTTTCGTAAATGGAAGAATGCTAGTTATTGATAATCCAACTTTACAACTTTCAATATTAAAGTTATTAACTAAGCTCGCAGCGGACGTATTAAAGTATTTAATAATATTTTTCTCGTCCAAGTAGAAAAGGGCTTCTTCGATGGCCTCAGTAACGATTGGTTCAGTTTGAAAAGAGTTAAACATTATTTTACTTAATTTTTCGGTAGCTTCTGATAAAGCCTCGATTTTGTCTTCATCTTGTACTTTATCACTAATATCTTTTTCCATGATTAGAGCTGCGATTACTTTGTCTTTTTCACCAATAATTGGGACGACATTTTGTTCGACAATTTTTCCTTCTTGGGTAATTGCTCGGTGAGATAGTACGTGTTCACCTCTTTTTAAAGCTTGAAAAACTGCTGGTTCGAATGATTTATAAGCAAATTCACCGGCGACTGGGTATTTATAAAGTGATTTCCCATCGTGTGGAGTAGCTTCGGCAACGACGACCATTTTGTTTGGTTCTTCTGTTAAGCAATCGATAAACATGTTCGCTTGATTTAAATTAGCATATTGTTGCAAACTATAATTAATCGTACAAAGTACCTCTATATCTTTCATAGAGAGAGTTGTATGTTGTTTACATACTTGTTTTAAAAGCATACTCATTAACATTCACCTATTTATCTAATTTGTTGCAAGTAATAGTAATTGACTTTGAAAATAATGTCAAGATTGTATGAAGAATCAAATAACTTGGGACTGTTTAAACGTAACAATCCCAAGTATATTTTTTAAAAGTAATTTGATGTAATGCCGCCGTCAATATTTAAAAGGGCACCATTTGTCCAGTCAGATTCATCTGAAGCTAAGTAAAGTGCACAGTTTACTATATCTTCTGGTTTACCGAATCTTCCTGTAGGTTGTCGATCTAACCGTTCTTTTTTCGCTTTTTCGTCTTTAACTAGCCACTCCATCAGTAGAGGCGTCTCAATTGGCCCTGGGCAAATAGCATTTGTACGGATACCCTTCGGTCTAAATTGAATAGCTAGAGACTTTGTCAGTGAGCAAACAGCTCCTTTAGATGCTGTATATGCATCTTGTGGAACACTGCATCCCATGAAAGCAACAAAAGAAGCAATATTAATAATAGACCCAGAGTTATTTTTTTCCATCTCTGGAATAACGTATTTAGTCATAAAGAAAATTCCTTTGACGTTAATATTCATTACTAGGTCCCATACATCTTCAGAAGTGTCTACAACTGAATGGTCTTCTGCAGGCATGACGCCAGCGTTATTGTATAAAACATCTATTTTGCCGTATTCTTTAGCAATTTCTTTCACGGCTGCTTCAACACTCTTTTCATTCGATATATCACATTGGAAAAGTGAAGCGTCTCCGCCTTCAGATTTAATTTCTTCGACAGTTTTTAAGCCAGCTTCTTCATTGAGTTCAACTACAGCAATCTTAGCACCCTCTCGTGCAAACATTAAGCTAGCAACTTTTCCCATACCACCACCAGCACCAGTGATGATACAAACTTTATCTTTTAATCTCATATAAAAACTCCTCCTGTTTTAATTAATGGAATATTTCAAAAATTTAATGACTAATAAAATTTAACCTTGTTCAAAGTAACGCTCAATTTCCCATTCAGTCACGATACGATCAAATGTTTCTTGTTCTACTTTTGCAGCGTGTAAATAATGCTTCCAAACAGTTTCTCCTAAAACTTCTTTAACAACGGGGCTGTTTTCCCATTTCGTAATAGCTTCATTTAAAGATGTAGGAATTTGCTCGACATTTGGATTTTGGTACGCACTTCCTACTAATTCTTCTGGTAATTCAAGTTTGTTTTCGATTCCATACATACCAGCACCTAACAAAGCTGAATATGCTAAATATGGATTCATATCAGAACCAGGAATGCGTGATTCAAAACGCATACTGTTTTTATCACCAACAACACGGTAACCAGACGATCTATTGTCAGTACTCCAAGCGATGCTCGTTGGTGCCCAACTATTAGGAATGTATCGTTTGTATGAATTAATAAATGGTGCATAGAATAGAGCAAAGTCATTTGTATACTTAATCACACCAGCTAAAAAGTGTTTCATTAATGGAGACATATTTTTTTGATCATTGTTTATATCAAAAAAGGCGTTTTCTCCTGTGTCCGTTTCAATAAGGCTTAAGTGAATATGTCCACTTGATCCCGTCCAGCTATGGTGTGGTTTAGCCATAAATGTAATCGAGTAATCATTTTGAATACAAATTTCTTTTGTTCCATGTTTGAACATAAGGTGTTCATCCGCAGCTTTCATTGCGTCTGTGTATTTTAAGTTGATTTCATGTTGACCAATATGTGCTTCACCTTTAGAAGATTCTACAAATAAACCTAACTTTCTCATCTGTTCTCTAATCGTTTGATAAATAGGTTCGTTTCGCGTGCTTTGTAGTAAGTTGTAATCTTCATTATAATGACCTGCAGCATCGATATTTCTATAACCTTTGTTATGAACTTCTTCAAAAGTGTCTTCAAATAAATAAAATTCTAATTCACTTGCCATGAATGGCTTGTATCCCATTTTATTTATTCGATCAATTTGCTCTTTTAAAATATTCCTCGGAGCTACTGGAACGATTTTATCGCCGTCTTTATTATAAACATCGCAGAACACGAGAGCTGTTTTGTCTAACCAAGGAATAACTTTTAAAGTGTTAAGGTCAGGCTTTGCTAGCCAATCCCCATAACCTGTATCCCAGTTCATTAGTTCATATCCTTCTGGAACATTCATTTCAAAGTCTGTACCTAGAAGGTAAGTACAGAAGAAAGTACCTTCACTAATGTCATTATCTAGACAGTAGTCACCAGTCACTCTCTTACCCATTAGGCGTCCTTGCATATCGCAAAATGCTAAAACTAATGTATTAATTTCATCATTTTCAACCATAGTCATGAACTCATCATATGTTACTGTTCCAAGTTTTTTTGAATCATTTATTAATGCTTCCATAGATATCTCTCCTTTACATAATTAGGGTTAGTCGTTTAAAGTTAATGAAATATATTTAATTTCGAGAAAGCCATCTAATCCGTAATGTCCGCCTTCACGGCCCATCCCGCTTTCTTTAATTCCTCCAAACGGTGCTTGAGGAACACTTAATTGTGTACTATTAACTCCTACCATACCTACTTCTAAACGTTCACTTACTCGATGAATACGATTGATATCGTTAGAGAAGAAGTATGCTGCAAGTCCATAAGGTGATTGATTAGATCGATTAATAACGTCGTCTTCACTTTCAAATGATAAAATAGGAGCTACTGGACCGAATATTTCCGTATCGACTAAATCCATATTATCTGTGACGTTATCTAATACAGTCGGTTCATAAAATAGATCAGATGCTTTATTGCTCAGGCGATTTCCACCGACGAGAACTTTTGCACCTTTTTGTACGGCATCTTCTACTAATTGCTCAACGTTTTGTATGGAACTATCATTTATTAATGGACCGATGTGGATATCATTTTCACTCCACTCGCCAACGTTAAGCGCTTTCACTCGTGAAACAATTCTTTCTACAAGATCTTCTTTAATAGATGCGTGGGCGTAGATGAGATTAATTCCGTTACACATTTGACCGCAGTTTTCGAATTTATTTCCAACGATCGCATCAGCAGCAGCGTCAAGATCTGAATCAGGGAAAATAATAATCGGAGCATTTCCTCCTAACTCTAACGAAAGCTTTTTCACTTGATCAGCCGATTGGGCCATTAACATCTTTCCGATTTGAGTAGAGCCAGTAAACGATATCTTTTTAACACGATCATCAGAAAATAAAACATTAGAGATCATTGAAGCTTTACCTGTTACTAAGTTAGCGACGCCGATTGGAAGATCCGTCTTCATTAATTCATCAAATAAAGCAATTGCAATTCTCGGTGTCTCACTTGCAGGTTTCGTTATAATCGTACAGCCAGCTGCGAGTGCTGGTGCGACTTTACGGGCAATCATTGCACCTGGGAAATTCCACGGTGTTATGAGACCGCATACACCTATCGGTTGTTTGATAACTGATATGCGCTGGTTACTATTTGATGGAGGAATGATTTCCCCATAAATTCTCTTTCCTTCCTCGGCATACCATTTAATAAATTGAGCACAACCTTCAATTTCGCCTGCAGATTCGTGTAAAGGTTTTCCTTGCTCCTCACTTAAAATACGAGCGAGAGAATCTTTGTTTTCCAAAATATTATTTGCCCAATCATCTAGATGAACTGCCCGTTCACTAGGGACAGTTGTTGACCAAGAATCAAAGGCATCAGAAGCAGCTTTAATCGCTAGCTTTACATCTTCTTCTGTTACTGAAGGTGTCTTACCGATGATTTCTTTCGTCGCTGGATTTGTCACATCAATCACTTGCTTTGTTACAATTTTTTCACCATTTATCCAATTATGGTTTAAATCTTTCGTTACCATACTTGACCCTCCCTTATTTTTTAGGAATACGTTTAAAGCGACTTAATTAATAGAATATTCAGTCAAGCGAGTGTGTAAAATTTATATTGATAAATAATTTACAAAATAAAATAGAAAACAAAAAAAGCGCTCATTTAACATCTTTGAATAATCAAAGAATGATAAATAAGCGCCGTTGCTTGTGAATATTAACTTGAACATAGATTACTAAAAATAAAATAATTTGTCAATAACTAATTTATAATTTATACTCTACAACCAACACGGACAAAAAGGAGAGGAAACAACAGTGAATCAGTTAAATAGTCTATTAAATTCGCTAATAAAAGTAGATAGTTCAACGAAAGAAGAAGCAAATAACTTAATTGAATTTGCAGAAAATTGGCTAAAAATAGAAGGGATATCTCGCATAAAAATTTTGGAGAATAACGGGTATAAAATGTTAATAGCTGACATAGGATCTGGTGAACAAACGATTGTACTTAATGGGCACGTAGACGTTGTTAGTGGTAATAAAGAACAGTTCACGCCAATTGTAGAAGACGGAAAATTATATGCAAGAGGCTCAGCTGACATGAAGGCAGGCGTCGCAGCAATCATGTGTGCATTTGTGGAATTAAATAAAATAGTGGTTGATTGTAACGTTCAATTGCAGTTAGTTTCAGATGAAGAAATTGGTGGGAAAAATTGTGCAGCCTATTTAACAGATGAAGGTTATTTAGGGGATTTTGTCATCTGTCCAGAACCAACGCAGTTAGGCATAGGCCTTCAAGCAAAAGGAGTTTTACAATTAGACATACATGTAAAAGGTATACCAGCCCATAGTAGCCGTCCTTGGGAAGGTGAAAATGCGATTGAAAAAGCAGTTAATATGTATCAGCAAATAAAAAGTCTCCCTTTCGCTAAAGAATCATCTAGTTTTTTTGAAGCACCATCAATAAACCTTTCAAAAATATCAGGCGGAGATGTTTATAATAAAGTTCCTGATGCGTGTAAAATGTCCATTGATATTCGCTTTTTACCGAGTCAAAGAAAAGACGATATTTTACATCAAATAAAGCAAATAACGGGTGACCAAGTGGATGTCATTTTATACGGTGATCCTGTTAATAATAGTGAAGAAGATAAGGAAATTTTACACTTAATAGATACGATCAAAAAACATACAAAAGAAGATAAAGTCAGTGTTTTCGGGCAACATGGTTTTGCCGATACGCGATATTTTTCACGGTACGGTATACCCGCTGTTGAATTCGGTCCAACAGGAGAGGACTGGCACGGTGAGAGAGAAAATGTAGAATTAGAATCAGTAGAGACTTATAAAAATATTATTGTTGACTTAGCAACATCACTTTATAAAAAATAATTTATAGGAGAGTCGATCGAGTGAAGCCAATCATCGGTGTATGTGTCAATCATTCATACAATGAAAATGCAGGGCTTTCTACAAGTTTAGGAATGAACGGGCAATCATGGCAAATGATAGCAGATGACTATATATGTGCTATCGAAAAAGCAGGAGGAATTCCAATGATTATTCCGATTATTGAGGATAAACAAAGCGTCATCCAATTAGTGAAACATTTAGACGGCATTTTGTTTACAGGCGGATCAGATATTGATCCGCAATACTATAATGAATATCCTTCTTTCAAGCTAGGCCCGACAAATCCTAAAAGGGATAATCACGAGATATTACTTGCTAAACATGTTTTATTTGAAACAAATATGCCCATTTTAGGTATTTGTAGAGGCATGCAATTATTAAATATTGTCTCGGGCGGAACGCTATATCAAGACATAAGGACAGAAAGAGTGAATAGCCTCGATCATTCACGCGTAAGTACCGTGAAAACTCAAACTGTTCATCCTATTCATATACGTGAACAAACCCGACTGAAAAACATCTTAAAAACAAACGAACAACAAGTGAATAGCTTTAATCATCAGGCGGTTAAGGAATTAGGAAAAGATTTTATTGTTTCAGCTGAGGCTCCAGATGGCTTAATTGAAGCGATAGAGGTAGCTGATAACAGGTTCGTCATTGGCGTACAATGGCACCCAGAAGTTTTAATTGAGACGTGTGAAAAAAGTAAAATGCTTTTTAAATCGTTCGTAAATAGTTGTTTGTAAAGTTACGAGAAGAGAAAGTACGCTCGATGAATAAGAACTAGCAAAAGCCCCTAACACTAGATTTATGTCTAGTTTTAGGGGCATCTCGCTTGGCGATAATTTTAAAAATATCAAACGATCATTATGACGAATTCTCTTGAAAGGTGCAAACAGATAATTCGTATAATAAAAGGGGTACTAAATCACATTAGATTTGGTATCCTATTTTTTATTGATATGTCAGTGTTTTTAATCTTCCACAGACGCGCCCATTTGCGGTATAGTTAAAACTTTTTAGTGCAATCATTTTAATCTAATAAATCACCTACTATCTTTAATTGTCTCTTCCTTTCTTTAGTTGATGCGCCTAATGAATTATCAGTTAAAATATTTACTGATTTTATTGCATAATCACTACTAACCATAGCGTGTTCTCTCATATGACCAGTTGCGATTGCTTGAGCAAATGAGCGTGCGGAATATTTACTAATATTGGTTTCTGATTCTTTAGCAAGTTCATTTACAGTAAACCCAACTTGTCGTAAATCATAAGCCCTTATATTTCTATTCATTCTTTTTTCTAATGTTTTTATTCCTAAATTTATTCGTGGGTCATCTTTTAAATGGCTATCGAGATAATGTAAAAATGGAGTTGCAACATCTAAAGCCCATTGAGCAAGTAGTTTTTGAGGTAAATTTTCTATATTTTCTTCTATTTTATTTCTAAGATTTGTATCATCTGATATGTTTATTTTAGGTGGACTGTTCGCGAAACCTACTTTTTCTTTTCTCTTTTGTTCATGTTTATTCCACGCATAATCATCTAAATTAATTATATTTACCTCCCCTACTTCATTGAATTAAATGCCCGTTTGTTTAATAATTTTTCTTGTCTTTTAGTGTAACATAGAAAGTAAAATCCCTCTAAAAAGGAAAGGAAATAGCACTGCGAATTGCAGTGCTAATTAGTATTAGAATTCTATGTGTTTTAAGATGCGATTTGATATGTTTTTAACTTGTTTGCACCTCTGATTATTAAGGAATCAAAACTTTACCTTACCTTGAATTATCACGATTATTTTGTCGTTTCCGTGCTTGGTTTAAATAGCGAAATCCCATACCGATATCGATCGCTGCAATCGCCGTTAATAAGATTGTACCGATGTTAAAGATGGTACCTGTAGTCGTTGCGTTGTTATAAGCGATGACGGCGAAAAGGATACCTAGCATAAAGTAAAAAAAAGAATAACCCACATTCGTTCATCCTCTCAAAAGTTATAACAAATGAATAAACCCATTTTGTAATTGCTCCAATTGTTCAGGGTCAATGGAAAACTGTGCAATAACAGTGACTGAATTCATCGCCATATGGACGATTATTGGAACGATAATACGTTTCGTTTTAACATAAACGTAAGAAAATACGAGTCCCATTGATGCATATATAAGCAGGTGTTCAGGTTCTCCGTGAATAATTCCGAAAATAAACGCTGATACAATCGCTGCGATAAAGAAGTTTGTTCGCTTATATAAAGATCCGAAAAGAACTTTTCGAAAGACAAGTTCTTCTAATATCGGAGCAATAAACATCGGAACGAGCATGAAGAATGGGAACTGTCGTGAAATATCCATAATCATAAAAGTGTTTTCTGAACCGAGTTCGACGTTGAATAATGACGTTTCAATAATGTTAGCAATAATTTGTGCGCCGTAAGCAAGAACGAGCCCATATATTGACCATAACACAATCCGTTTCGTCGTTACACCAGCTTCATTACGTTCTTTTTCTGCTCGAATATCTTTTTTAAGTAATTGATACGTTATAAATAAACCGATAATAAAGCTAATAATCGTACTATAAATAACGGCCTCAACAAATGTTAAGGGAAATAACGTACGAGCTAACGGTGCTAATGGTATGACTGCAAATAATGTCGCAATATAAACGACAATGACGAGAATATTTCTTTTTAGCAAAATATGTGACTCCTTTATTAGTAATCATTATGAAATTTATAAAACAAGAAACATGACTAAATAAAAAGCAATACGTTTAGTTTATCATAAATAAGTGAACATACAGAATGAATGCTCCAACAATTGTAAAAATGAAAAAATAAGGCTGAATTACTTGCAATTTTAGTCATAATTATTTAATATAATAATTGGTGTTAGCACTCAAGTGTTTAGAGTGCTAAAAATAATGATTAGGAAATTAGGGAGGTTGTTTACATGATTAAACCATTAGGAGATCGTGTGATTATCCAACTTGTTGAACAAGAGGAAACAACTGCAAGTGGTATCGTATTACCGGACTCTGCAAAGGAAAAACCACAAGAAGGAACAATTATTGCAGTAGGTTCTGGACGTTTAAATGAAAAAGGAGAAAAGGTTGCTTTAGAAGTTGCTGAAGGCGATCATATTATTTTCTCGAAGTTTGCAGGAACAGAAGTTGAATATAATAACGAAGAATACTTAATTTTACGTGAAGATGATATTTTAGCTGTTATTGGCTAATTAGAGATGCATAAACAATAAACAGATAAACATAGGGAGGACACAAACGATATGGCTAAAGAAATTAAATTTAGTGAAGATGCACGCCGTGGACTACTAAACGGAGTGGATACGTTAGCGAATGCGGTTAAAGTAACGTTAGGACCAAAAGGACGTAACGTTGTTTTAGATAAATCATTCGGTTCACCAGTTATTACAAATGACGGTGTAACAATTGCAAAAGAAATTGAACTTGAAGATAAGTTTGAAAATATGGGAGCACAACTCGTTTCAGAAGTTGCTTCAAAAACGAACGAAGTAGCTGGGGACGGAACGACTACAGCGACAGTACTTGCACAAGCAATGATTCGTGAAGGACTGAAGAACTTAACGTCAGGTGCTAATCCTGTAGGTTTACGTCGCGGGATTGAAAAGGCTGTTGAAGTCGCGGTTGACCAATTACAGTCAATTTCAAAACCAGTAGAAAGTAAAGAGTCAATTGAACAAGTAGCGTCAATTTCAGCAGATGACGAACAAATCGGTGCGTTAATCGCTGAAGCAATGGAACGTGTAGGAAATGATGGTGTCATTACGACAGAAGAATCACGTGGATTCAACACAGAATTACAAGTTGTTGAAGGTATGCAGTTTGACCGTGGTTTCGCATCACCATACATGGTAACTGATCAAGACTCAATGGTCGCAGAATTAGAAGATCCGTACATTTTAATTACTGATAAGAAAATTGCGAACATCCAAGAAGTATTACCTGTTCTTGAGAGTGTCGTTCAAGAAGGACGCCCAATTTTAATTATTGCTGAAGATGTTGAAGGTGAAGCGTTAGCAACTTTAGTTGTGAACAAATTACGTGGAACGTTTAATGCTGTAGCAGTTAAGGCACCAGGCTTTGGAGATCGCCGTAAAGAAATGCTAGAAGATATAGCTGTCTTAACAGGCGGAGAAGTTATTACTGAAGATTTAGGTTTAGACTTAAAGACGACACAATTAACACAACTCGGACGCGCATCAAAAGTTGTCGTATCTAAAGAAGAGACGACAATCGTTGAAGGTGCAGGAAATCCTGAAGCTATTTCTTCACGTGTTGATCAATTACGCGCACAAGCTGAAGAAACGACTTCAGAATTTGATAAAGAAAAATTACAGGAACGTTTAGCGAAGCTTTCAGGTGGAGTAGCTGTTATTCAAGTAGGAGCAGCGACTGAAACTGAACTAAAAGAGCGTAAAGCACGTATCGAAGACGCATTAAACTCAACGCGCGCAGCTGTTGAGGAAGGAATCGTTTCAGGTGGAGGAACAGCTCTCATTAACGTATATAACGAAGTAGCTGCACTCGACTTATCTGGAGACGAAGCGACAGGAGCTAACATTGTACTTCGCGCACTTGAAGAACCAGTTCGTCAAATTGCTGAAAACGCAGGCCTTGAAGGGTCAATTATCGTTGAAAAATTAAAGCAAGAAGACGTAGGTACAGGATTTGACGCTGCAACGAACGAATGGGTAAACATGATCGAAGCAGGTATCGTTGACCCAGCAAAAGTTACTCGTTCAGCATTACAGCATGCATCATCAGTTGCTGCAATGTTATTAACGACAGAAGCAGTTATTGCTGATATCCCAGAAGAAAACGCAGCACCAGCTATGCCAGACATGGGCGGCATGGGCATGCCGGGCATGATGTAATCACCGATCAAAAGTGATATTAGTATTTGTAACTTATATTTTGACTGTAGATGTTAACGTCGAAATATATTATAGAAAATCTCTAGTAAGTTATTTAAACTTACTAGAGATTTTTTTTGTATGATAAAACTTTTAAGTAATCCTGTGACCTCAGGATTGATCGGTTTATTTTATATTTGGCAATTAACTTTTCGTACTTTTTGTAAGGAAATGAACGAGTCTTATACCAACATCTTTGTTTTTTGAAAGTAATGATATCGTTCTGTTTCTTCCAAAGTTTGTAATTGGTAAAGTTGCTACGTTTAAATGACTAATATTTTCAGCAATTAATTGAGGGACAATTGTGATTCCAGTTTCCAAAGAGACTGCTCCAAATATAAAGTCACTATAATCAAATTCATTGATAATGTTTGGTTTTAAACCTAAGTTTTCAATTTGTTTTATGATGTATTCTCTCGTGTCACAAGGGCTTTGATGAATAATTAACGGTTCTTTATATAACTCCTCTAACGTCACTGATTTTTGATGACTAAATTTGTGGTTTAATGGAAAAACGGCATAATAATTTTCTGTAAATAACTCATATCTCTGTAGATGATTCCGACTAAACTCTGTATCGACTAATATCGCATCGAATCTTCCTTCTTGTAATGAATGTAATAACTCATCAGATGTATTTTGAATCATTAACTTAAGCGGCCTGTTTAATAGCTTAGGGCGATTAATT
>Ga0079226_10000886_pt1 | contig 22255 bp, 30 predicted proteins | sample Poulit2014_FD_76345 | JGI IMG/M metagenome (GOLD analysis project Ga0079226, IMG submission 76345) | Agricultural soil microbial communities from Georgia to study Nitrogen management - Poultry litter 2014 | ecosystem: Environmental > Terrestrial > Soil > Agricultural land | place: USA: Georgia... | reverse complement strand
TTGCAATAGGGGGTGGACGGGGTACGAGACCCCTCCCCCACCTTCCGATTCCTCCATCTCCGACTAAACTAATTTGTAAATTCCTAAGAAATCGTTTGCAAGTATCTCATGAATAGCTTTATGTGAATACTTAGTTACTTCATATGCATTATCTATGTCCACATCAACTGGCAAATCCATTATTCTTGATATATATTCTTCTGTGTTATAGTTATGGTCCATGTCGTACTGCTTCCACTTACCATACTCTTCCTTGGGATTGTATGGATTGTCTATGGTGGTTAGCATCATGTTGTCCAGTCTGTTGTCTATCTCTTCAGTCATTGTTATTCACCTCACCCTATCGCTTTACTAATGGTCGAAGCACTAACACCCAAAGCTTCAGCTACTTCAGCATAAGTGTAACCTCTTGCTAACATAGACTTAGCTCTTGAGATCTTAGCAGAAGTCATTCCTACTTGTCTTGGTGTTGCTAACTTCTTAACTACATCTGTATCTGTGTTGTCTAGTATCTGTTTAAGTTTGGTGTTGGAGATAGCACGTGCTTGTATAGCTTCCCACTCACTGTCTGTTATGGTTATGTTAACTCTCTCCGCACCAACTGTCTTCCTAGCTCTAGCTAGAGACCTAGACTTAAGCTTCTTACGATCGTCCTTATCCATGTCCGGTTTGATGTTCTCATAGTACAACTTGTTAGTAAGTATCTGTGCCTGTCTTTCCTTAGGCTTATTGAGAAGGGCGGTGTTTAGTTTAGCATTGAGGGACTTTACCTCGGGGGCGTAAACACGGGCGGCTTCTCTAGAATACTGGGGATTCTTAATGGACTGGGTATTCTTAAGGGCGTCGTTCTTCATGGTCTGCAGCTTCTTTACATAGGAGGAGTATAATTCATCTGCTGGGTATCCTGATGAATACTTGTCAACCTTAAAGTCAGGGTCTGATATGTCTATGTGTTCCTTAGATCTAGACACTAAGGTTGATGCTCCTATACCTTTCTTACCAGTCTTAGGGTTCTCTCTTGATTGGTACTTCCTTCTTAAGGCAGAGATACCATTGTCTCTTGCTGACTGCTTCCAATCTAGCTGGTGTTTCTCAGAGTCTATTACTACCATTGAATGTTTAACAGCTCTTGCTAATTCAGATTGACTTGCTCCTTTGATTGTCATGTCTGTTATTAAGTTAGATACTATCCCCATTTGAGTTTGCTTAAGGTCATCACTAATGGTAGGATAGTTTACTTTGTATTGGTTAGGTTCAAAGTTTTCTAGTTCTTTTAAACTCCTACTTGTTTTGATCTGTCCTCTACTGTTTGGTATTACCAATACTGTATCGCCATCAAAGTCTGCACCTGATAGTTTATGAGCGACTGATGGGTGTATAGCAACACCATCTGGTGAGTCAGTACCTATCATCTTTCTAGCAGTCTTGTTCTTGTTGTTAACTACGAGGTCTGGTATCTCAAATATTCCTCCATGTGGGTGTCTAACTAGAACAACCTTCTCACCATTTCTATACTTAGGTGCATAGATCTCATTAGGCTTCATGTCCACTACTGGTAGTATGACGTGGTTCTTAGTTCCAGGTAGACCTTGTGCTTTTAGATGTCTGGCTTTTGAATCTAATCCATCTGTAAACTTCTCTAGTAGATACTTCTTAACTATAGGGTTAGTTAGAGATAACAGTTCATCATACTCTTTCTTAATACTATTGAATGTCACATCTAGTCTATCCTTAATTAGATTAGATGGTTGTTTAGATAGAAACTGTGAAGACATAGTAGTTGACCATGTGTCCCAATCTCCTTCAGCGTTAACAATGTTTATAGCACCTCTTTGTGCGGTTATGTTAGCACCGAATGGGTTGTCTATGTCTGGTTTAATAGTCTTCAAGGTATCTTCAACAGGAGTTCCTCTATTCTTAGTGACATTATAGATAATATCTTTACCTTTAGGGAAGTCCTTACTGTCTGCATAAGCTGCCATACCTTTTAAATATAAATCCTTACCAGCACCTATCCTTACCTGTGCATATCTACTAGCTCCTAAGTCTAAATCAGATACTCCAGGTTTCAATTCTATCAAACCATCTTTGTCTGATCCACCATCTTCAGCATACCTTATGTGTATCCTATCAAGATCAACCATTTCTGGCTTTTTAATGTTCTTTATTGTTAAACCACCATCATCTGACCAAGAATCTAAAGGTCTAATATTATTAGAGTTGTCAGATACCTTCTTACTGTCTGGTTCTTTAGATAATACCTTAACGGTTGTCCAGTGTTTAGGATCACTAAGTCTTCTGACGTATACTTGATGAATGTAATATCCTTTTTCTTTAACTAGTTGATTTACAACAGAGTTGAACTTACTTCTAGGTACTCCTATTTGTCTCTCTACACCCATACCTACATCTAAATATCCAGTTTTCTCTACACCTTTAACAATAGCATCATTTATGTTGTCCCATTGTTTCTGACTAGGAGGTTGTTCATTAGATCTATAGTTTCTAACTGTCTTCTCTGAGATGTTTAACTTCTTACCTATCTCAACGTTATTGAATCCCTCATTCGCCAATCTATTCACTTCTGAAGTTAGGAACTGTCTCTCTTCTCTTCTTGCCCAAGTTATGTTATTTCTTAACTCTGTAGTATTCATTCCTAATTTCTCAGCTATTTGTTTTTCATTCAAACCTTGCTCTCTTAATGCTTCATATTGTGGTAGAAACCAGTTTTCACTTTGATATGGATTTTCTCCACTACCCCAAGGATACCTTCCTGATTTTCTTTTCACCCCTATATGCATAAGAGTGTCTAGATCGGGCTTATTCATAAATTCACTTCCTATCTAGCTGAGTATTTTATGTTCTCTATTATAACGTCGAACTCTATTATCTTATCCATTATCTCCTGAATATAAAGAGGTTCTGGTATCGTTACCTCGAACCCATTACCCTGATATATCCTTTCTTCTATAGATATTGTTGTAGGGTCTACTCCATATTCAAGACAAAAGAGAGCTGAGTATATGTCTAGTTGTTTAAAAGATGGTTTTGTAATACCTGTCTTCAAATCAAATATCATTAGATGATTGTCTTTGAAGCTAATAGCGTCTGCTGTTCCGAATGAGTTGTCACTATAGTATAGAACTTGTTCAGATTCCATCTTAAAACCTATACAATCATTCACAAACATATTTAATGCTTTCTTATGGTTTGCCAATTTTATTCTTTTGTTTATAGCTATCGAAGCGAAGTCATGTAATATAACTCCCTCTTCTTTAGCCTTCTGGTTCTTATACACAGATACTAGCTTATTGTCTGTGTAGTTTAACCAATGATAATTACTCGGACTCAGAAACGAGTGTTGATCTTTAAGATCCAAGTGCTCGTTGAAGTTCATTCAGCACATCCTCCTTATTTCTGGGAAATATAATCTCACAGAAAGACATATTAGATAGTTTAGAAACATAGTATTCTTGGTTAGGTTGTTTGGGTGCTTTCTCATCTCTTTTAACTTCAAGCATAGCCCATTTATCGTTTACAAATATAGATAAATCTGGTATCCCCTGTATATGACTAGAGTCATTCTTTATAACAATACATCCTGGGAACATTTCTTTTATTTCCTTTATCAACTCTGATTGGAACTGATTCTCTTTCTTCATTCCCACTTCCTCCTAGCCCAAGCACTTTGATTAAATATCTTTTTCTTTTCTATAGCTTTAGCTACATCTTTATCTATACCTTTTTTAGATTGTAAATAGTAGTATTCTAACTCTTTGTATGGAGTATTGAGTCTATCAATTCTACCTTCTGCTTGTTCCATAACTCTATACGAATAGTTTAAAGAATAGAACATTATTACATTAGTGGAAACGCAATTCCAACCTTCTGCACCAGATGTGTATTGAACTAAATATAACCATTCGTCTGTATCTGGTATTTCATCATGAGCATGTCCTGACCATTCTTTACATTCTCTTCCTAATTCATAAGCAATACTATATAGAATATCCCTCTCATAGTTATAGTTGTAGAACACTATTATCTTATCGTTTATGTCTATTATTATTTTAGCATTTAGTATTCTATCTTCATGAGTATAGACAGTCTTTCTAAGACATTGCATTAGTTCAGAAACATTCTCTATTGGCTTATCTTCAAAGATGTTCCACCTATCGTTTAGTACTTTAGAATATAACTTCTCATCGTACTTAGACTCTATAGGTTGTTTTATCCTTTTCGTTTTCCTATTGAATTTCATAGGTATTAGTATCTGTCTTCTATTTCTTAAAAGCTTACCTTCGTTGTGAACCTTCTTAACTTTAGGAAACTTAACCCAAGGATCATACTCTATGTGTTGATCTACGAAATCTGTTTTATTTCTATAGAACCCATTTGCTACAAACACTGAAATATAATCCATCCAGTTGTCTCCAGGTGTGGCCGTCAATAGAATCCATTTGTTCTTCTTGGCTATCTTTATAAAAGACTTACCCCATGTTGAGTAACCTATAGCTCTCTGTTCATCAAATATAACAAACGAATCTTCAAGCCATAGATAATTAGTTATACTGTTCCATGAGTCAACCTTTTCAATAGTTACTCCTGCTAACTTGGCATCTTCTTCCCAATCTCCTGAATCTCTTTTCTTGGCAGTTGTTATAACATATAGTTTTTTATCTTTAAAGTTTTCTTTATAAAATATAAGAGAGGTAAGTGTTTTACCACTACCTACCCCTCCATTTAAAATTGATCCAACTTTCAAAGCTCTTAACGCTCTTTCCTGATGTGGATATAATTGTATCTTAGACACCGTACTTCTCAGCGAAAGCGTCTGTCACGATTGTGAAATATCCTGATTTCAGATACGCCTTAATCCCTGAGCTCCCATTAACAGACCATGTGTAAGGTCTGATTACTAAATCTACATGTTCAATCTCTGCCCAATCTAACATTGATACTTCTTCTTCAGACAATCTATTAACTTTCTCATTAGATATAAGAAATACATTTGCTGGATAGTATTCAAACCCAACTGTAACTTGTATGAATGGATTTCGATCATCTTCTTCTGGGTTGATGTTATCATTATCTTTAGGATACTTAACATTCCAACCTTGTCTACTTAGATCGTCCGCCATTTCATTATCTAGGAATACGACAAAGGATCTGTCTCCTTCTTTATTGTACATTCCTTCTCTACCTTCAAAGTTTCTAAAACCAACACTTGCTCCTTCGATGTTAATTACGTTAGCCATTTTAAAATCTCCTCCTAAATAATTTTTACAAAAAAAAAATAAAGAGGGCAGTTACTTTCTGCACAAAACATCTAAAATTTCTAAATGTTCCTCCTCTCTATTATAGGCTATGTTTTTCGTCCGAGTTAGAATGGGATTTCATCTGGAATAAAATCTACAATAATATCACCGATGTCTGTATAGTTATCAAACGGATTGATGTCTTCTTGTTTGTCTAATAGAACATTTATGTCTCCGACTTTCTCTATAGACTCTATTGCTCTGTCTAATAAATCTTTGTAATACGACATGTCAATATCATCTCGACCTTTAAAGTCTTTAGACAATCTCCACTTGTGTCCTTTTGTTCCTGATACGTAACCACTCTTCTCTTCTGTAACTCTAAAAACTTCTTCTCCTGTCTTACTAGCATAAACTTCAACAAGTCTTCCTATGAATTCCTCACCTAGATAGATTGAAGCGTTTTTTACTTCCTTAGTAATATAAAAGTCTTTAGGTGTTAGGTCTTCTTTAGACAGTAACGTCTTAAACACAAACGGTTCTAAGAACTGTGCTCCAGTTGCTTCCCACTTGTCTCCATCTTTACAAATATAAGTTGACTTGTTTACTAACGCCAGTTTAGAATAGGTTGCTTCGTGATCAAATGTGTATCCGTACTTTTTTCCAAACTCTGTTACAAACTCAATAATATAATCATCAGCTTCTGGGATCTTGATAGAGTCCGTTTTAATATGTGCTACTGTGTATCCTTGTTCTTGAACGGCATATTTCAAATCAACCATAAACAATGCTCCACGTTTAGCGATAATATTATCTACGTTGTCCTTATGTCTGAATGGTGTATCGAAACTCGCCTTAGTCAAACCGTATACTGAGTTGATAGCTGTCTTCAACGCATTAGATAAGTCTGTAGCTGTCTTCTCATCTTCTAGGAAAGGTTTCAACTTACCATCAAATACTTTTCTTGCTTTTTCATAATCACTATGCTTGATGTGTAACCTTGCTTCTAGAATATCATTATAGTTCTTCGTGTACTTACCGAATGCATTCAGTTCTATAGCAGATGTTGGATGCATAGATGCTACGTCCAATAAAGCGACATTCTCATACACTCCAGGTTCTGCATAAACGTATCCACCTTCTCCAGGATCTTCACCCCTATACGAAGACTTACCAAACTCAAACTTATATCCAGGAAACTCTTTAGATAAATCCGTATACACCAATTCCTTATCAGTATCTCTCTTCTTATCTCCTTCAAATATAATTGTTGTAGTATGATTATTGGTCGTAGAATTCATTGAGAGACCTGATAGAGAGCTTAGGATCTTTCTTGCATCATAGTCTGCCTGAGTACTCTTAAAGACCTCCTCAGTGGCTACTACGTCGTTTCCACAGTACTCTGCTGCTCTCTCCCACATGTCTTCAGGAACTGGTTGATCCCAAGGTAGTTCGAACTCGTCATGTTTAATACCCAGTTCTACTTCCCACTTCTTTAATGATTTCTTATTCCCAGCATTACAGTAATCGTAAATATCAGTATAGGACAATTCATAAGCCCCACCATACATTCCGCTTCCCGCATTCTTATCGTTGATGATTCTTTGTGATTGTCTATACAGAGATAGATTGTCTTCTCCTAATAGTGCGGCATACAGAATATGATTATCGTATCGTCTGTTGTTGAACCCTACTAGAGGTTTCTCAACTAAAGAGGCTACTTGTTCTCTAGAAGGATTAGTCCATTTAACTATTTCATCTTCACCATACTTCTTAAAGGCAATGATGAATAGGTTAGGAAACACTTCAACGTCATAGAAATATAATTCTTCATCTGGTATGATCTTCTTCTTAACACCCTTCTGGATATCTACAGAGTCTTCAGGTTCTATTGTAGAATAGTTAATCTTACTGACCGCATTGATACAATACTTTGCCTGATTGGATGATGTTGATGCGAATGCTAAAATATCCTGTCTCATATCTCTTAAGTCATATTTAACCTTATCTCTTTGAGCATCATTGAATATCTTAACAATAAAATCTACACTAGGTTTTGTGTTCGTATGATACTTCCTATTTAGATTACCCTTTATAGCTGTTCTCATTTTATGCTCGTTCCAATTTATTACTTTAATGTCTTCATACATTTCAATTGTCTCCTCCTTTTCTGGTAGACCAGTCGAAATTCTACCAACCTCCTTATTGTTACATAGTGTTAACTTTCTTCTTAAAGACGACTTACCTTTAAACACCTTTATCTCAACATGTTCTTCTATAATGTCCGATAACTTATTAGGCTCGCCTTCATAAATATAATGTAGGTGTAATCCATTACCGGACTTACTAGTTTCCATGTACGTTTCTGGTAATCCAAGTTCTTTAACTTTCTTTAGATTCAAATATAAATCCTTTTCACCATCTTCATCAGTAATGTCTAAGTCTATTACTATATGGTTGATTGGTAATTGTACATAATGCAATTCTCTAGTATCTAAATCCCCTAACACAGTATCGACTTTATTCCACTTGACTCTTGGTATACCTTGTTGAGTTGTATACTGTGCTGGATAAGTTCTTGCTAGCGTATCAAATATAGAATCCTGCTCCATCAATTCAAACTCTTCTACCAAATCTTCTTCGTCTTCTATATTGACTTCTGGTTTACCTTCTTTTGGAAATATCAATTCCCACTTCAATCCCTCAAACACATTCTTAAGATTGACTCCATTGACCTTCTTCTGCTCATGAAACCTCATGTAGTATCTGGCCAGTCCTTCTCTTACTTTTCTCTTATAACCAGATGTATCATAATCTATGTCTTCTAAATATAACTTATACATCTCTGATGCAACCTTTAAAGAACATACATCACCTAACCCTATGGCGTTCTCCCTCATGAAACTATAGAAGTGATCTGTTCTCTCTATCATATCTGTGTTGACATAATTTTCATAATAACCTGGTCCTCTGTTTTCAAATATCATTATAGCCTTCTGGGCTATTGCTGGTAGTTCGAAGTCTATCTGTTTTATTAGTTTCTGATAAGTTTCATAATCATGTGTCTCGTTTGTTGGTTCAGCAACTACTGCTCTTCTCGTTATACCTGAATCTATATTACGAACCTTGAATGGTTGGTTAGAAGCTGCAACTAACAATCCATCAAATTGTACAGAGTAGGTTGACTGATACTTGTTGTTCACTATTACCGGATCATGTGCTGTAATTTTCAATAAGTTTGTATCGTCCCTTATAGAATATAAATCAGCATCATCGTCAATCATTAGTGGTGTCTCTTTAATACCACTTGTCGCAAACTCACTACCACTTGTAAGTTTGTGAAGATCTATAGGATGGTAGTATCCCTCAAACAACTTTTTAAATATCTGTAAGGCCGTTCCTTTACCTGTTCCCTTTCCACCATACAAGAATAGGAACTTTTGAATCCTTTTCATCGAGTTGGTTAGGACTGCTCCTATAAACCATAATATTTTCTCTAACTCCTCTTCAGAATATAACTTATCGAACATCTCATCGAAAGCAGGGGTCTCACCTTCATGAGGAGTATACGATAATTGTTCGGTTGAGTAGTCTTCTCTTTTCATTTCTTCATCTGAAAATATAATTCTCTTGTTAAACTGTATGTCTGACTCTGGCATATGTTTTGTATAGTCTCTAAATTCTCTCATGATTCCACTATCATGTTCTGACATATACATTGGAATAATCTTTCTATCTTTTCTAGACTTTTTAAACTCTTCTGTCTCTTTAGCAACTTCGTTGTCTATGATTGTGATTAAATCGTCTATACTTGTATTCCAAATATCATTATACCAGAAGGCGTACATTTCTCCTCCCTTGCACACTATGTCTTTCCCTTTATAGTTAAAGCTAGGTTTGAGAGTATAGTCTTTTGCTCTACTTGACACCCATTCTTTAGGGTTAATTCTATAGAAGTCCATCTATCAGATACTCCTTCCCCAAAACTCCCAAATTCGAAAGGTACCAAAGTACCAATTTTTTACACTGTTTATATATTTTTTTTCAAGCTTTTTTTTGTAAACAATGTAAACTAACCTTGGATTTGGTACCGACCCCCTACAAACCGCGTCATATCAACGTTTCTGAGGTACCAGTTTTTTCGGTTTTTTGGTACTTTTTTGGTACTTTTCACTTTTTCCAACTTTTGTCACAATTCTGTCACATTTAAGTCAATATTTTTTGGTACCTTTTTGGTACTTTTAACACTATTCGACCTTAAGTTCTTCCAAAGTTAGACCAGTTTCCTCCTCAAGAATGGTCCAAATATCACTTAAACTCAACCAACCACTAGATACATCCTGCAAAACATCGTTGAAATTTTCGCTAAATCTTCTTAACCTTTTCTCTCCCCACCCCTCATTCCTTAATACTAATAAAGAAGCCATCTTTACAGCATTAAGAGAGTTGATAATCTGTTGATACTTAAGAGGAGATACTTCATCATGTTTTTTCTGCTTCTTCTTAGCACGTTCCTTCTGTCTCCTCTGCTGTCTATTCATCGTCATTCACCTGTAACGCTTCGCCATAGTCTCTGCTTCTCATAGCGATAGGATCTAAAGGCCAAGCACTATGTCTCTCAATGAATAGTTCGTATTCATAAATATCAATCATCTCTTTAACTGTGATAGTCTCTCTTGGAAGTCTATTGAATCCAACAGCTTTAAGTTTTGTATTAAAGTCTGCATCAAACACCCCAGTACCAGAAGGTCTTGCAACAACAGATTTTCTACTGATCATCTTCTTCATCTCCTTTTAGAAGACCTAAAATATCAAGGAACTGTTCGAATTCATCTACTGAAGTTATTACACTTTCTTTAGAAGTTTTCATTTCGTGTTGCTCTTCTTTCCTATTTTTACGACACCACATAACAGTCATTACTGCATAGTTAGCCATGTCTAATAGTGTGTCTTCAATCGACTCATCTTCAACCAGAATATCATTTTCCAATAGGTTTGCAAACCGTCTGTACTTATCTCCTATTCTAACCTTAGATGCAATCAATCCATCTTCGTCTAATGACTCTTCGAATGAATTACCATAGTCTCTGTTTTTCATAGCATACGTATCGATCATACCTTGAGCTATTTCTGAAAACTCTAATACTCCCTCATTAACATAGTCTAAATTCTGTAAAATATCATTTATTATTTGTTTCTCTAATGTGTTCTTTTTCTCTTCACTCATCGTAGCTCTCCCCTTCACCTCTAATAGTTTTCTTCCATTCGTTCAATACGTATCTAGATCCTTCAATGTATCCTTTTCTATGACCATGAGAGAAGCCCAGCCATAGGCTCAACATACAAATGGCCAGGCTCACTATGATAAACCATTCCACAAATATCATCCCCTACAGATTTTGCTTTAAGAAACCACTAAACTCCATGTCAAATGTTACCATACCGTCTAAGTTTCTTGACGAAATGTTATGCACGTAACCCCAATGGTATTCGTCCAATCCGAACAATCCATAAGAATCCCATGCTTCGTTGTATAGTCTATGATGAACCATTTCATGTATTACATCCTTCAGAATATCATCTTCCTCGAATTCGTCCAACTCGTTCATAGTCATAAACTCACTAGCCCAGAATCTAACAGATCCTCCTAACTCATAGTCAGCTTTTCTTGCATAGTACAAGATCAGATCTGCTACAGAGATAGCGTCAATCCACCTTGAGTTACGACCAAAGAACTCCACACGATAATCAATCATGTTTGTATAGACGTTCTTATCACCATCGTTAGTAGGTACATATACAAGGTTAAATAGTCTGTATAGTCCTTTGTAAATATCATCTTCAGGATCCCATTCGGCCAATTCCATCTTGAAGAACTGTTCCAACGCCTGTTCGCTGTCTGGATCGTATCTCAATTTACCATCACCCTCATATTCATGTTCTACGTTATCGTTTAAGATCTCTTCAGATTCTTCCTCAGCTAACAACTCCTCTTCTTCAATCTCTTCCTCTACAATATCATCCACAGGGACTGCAATAGGAGAGACAATCTTAGCAGAGACCTCATAGTCCCCACGAATATCATCCATCTCTTCCTCTACGTTCTCCATAATAGGATGTTTATACTCAGACTCAACATCTCTACTCATCTCTCTTGCTTCATCAACGCCAATAGCTTGTTCGTCTTCTTTCTTTTGCTTTCTGTATAGATAAATAGAGTAGCCAGTGAGACCAAGTATTCCTACTATAGTCCCAGTACCGACTACATATCTCCAATTAATACTCATAATAATGACCTCCCAATGGTCCTGGATTGTAATATTTTAAAAACGTTTCGTATCTCATATGTCTTATTTCTCCTAGATGGTTCCTTAAGAACACACAATGATGGTCTATAGATACTTGACCCATGCTGGTGTCTAATGGTGAGATTACATCTGAGTCTTTATCGCTTGTAGATATTGGAATACTCGAGTTATCCATATCAAATATAAATATTGACTCATTACCTGGTGGAAAGTGTATAGCTTCTGTAAAGAACTCGTAGAACCAATCAGGATACTCCGCGGAAAGTACTCCTGGCTCGCATTCTACATACGTTATACAATCTTCCGAAAAGGCTGCAATTCCACTATTAGAGAAACCATTATAGGTGAAAATATCATAAAGCTCCATAAAGGCATCATAGGTTGTACAGAAGATCTCTCCTGTAGTCTTTCTCAAGAACACAGAATAGTCCTCAACTAATGTCTTTTCGTAGTAATCTGAAGTCCTCTCCTCTAATGGTATGTAGAAGGTGTACCGATGTTCGTCCATATAGACAGACACCAGTACTTCCTCCTCAAACCATGTAGGATAGTCTTCCGTCATACCCATGTAGATTACAAAGTCAACATAACTATTATGGAAGGCGGCTATCATTTAAACCACCTCTTAATAGATTCCATAACGGTCGTTGAACTCAATGTCATCATAAATATAACGTGGTTTAGCCCAAGTTACCCAGATCTGTTCAGGTGATTCACCTTTAGTTATGTCACCCATAGTAGTTACGACTCTTTGAATATCAAAGTTGTCTGCTGATGTCCAACCTAATAGTGCTCCTGCTCTGATTCTCTCTAATCCTAACTCCTCACGAACTTCATTCAGTAACAGAGTACCTCTTTGGAACAATCTTGTCTGCAATGTCTCACTTACTGACTCAATGTACGCCATGTTGTACGTATGGTCGTCTGATACATACTCAGTACTGTCGCTATACCATTGACCAATAGACTTGTCGATCTCTTTCTTCACTTCTTCAACTTTCTTTTTCTTCTTACCGTTCTTATCTTCCTCTTCGTATTCTACTTGTTCAGTAGGAACCATGAACTCTTCATACTTCTCATCACCGTGTACTTTACGGTATTTGTTCTCGAAATATAAGTTCTGAGCCTGTTGTGCAGCTAATGCTCCAGTTAATGCTAAGATTCTCTTTCTTTGAATTCTGTGAGCCATCAGTATTGACACACCTGATAACACACCCACACTTATTGGAATATATAATGCTACTGCTAAATCCTTAGCTACTTCCACCTTATCTACTGGTTCATCGTTAGCACGCTTCTCTTCAATGTTCTCTACTACTAACTCTACATCATCCTTAGATTTATACGCTAGATAAGCTGTTGCTCCAAATCCTACTACTCCTAATCCTGTGAAGATCTCCGGTGAGTATTTGCTGATTGTTCTACCTGTTTTACTGAAAATTTGTTTAATGTTCATTTCGATTTCTCCTTTAAAATATAATTTTTATTTGTTTAAATCTCTTTTTAACTCTAATTCCTTTAGTTTGTTCTGCTTTTCCAACTCTTTGTGTATCTTATTTAGTGTTCTGACTAGTTCCTGTGCTATACGATCATCCATTAGATCACATCCACTGCTGGTAGTGCTATAATATAACCACCACGAACTGGTCTGATAGTAGCTCTTACTATAGTCTCTAGAATCCAACCATAGTTGTTGTCTGTGTATTCAGACGTAACTCCTATCAAGTCATAGTAATCTGCAACCGATACCGAACCGTACATGTCTGCTTGTTCAGTTAAGGTTGTTAATACGTGTGCTGCATCTTCCCTATTCTCTATTACATACTCCTCTATACCATACCTGTTAGCTCTTGGAGCGTGTCTCTCCTTAGGATCAGGTTGTTGACTAGTGTATCTTGAGGTATAGTTGTATGTCGGTCTAGGTCCTGATGAGTAATATCTATTTGCAGGTTGTCTGTTCACAGCTCTAGGATTATGTGGTCTATTCTCACCATACATAACCATGTTAATACCAGAAGTCACTGCGTCTACTATAATGTTCTTAATAGCAGGTACGATGATCTCCTCACTGACGTATTGACCTATACCTGGGAGACCTTCAGGTCCTAACACACCTACAACCAATCTAGAAGCTAAATTACGCTTTCTCTTCTTTGGTTTTTCAGATATAACACTGTCGAGTTTCTCTCTATCCCCTACAGCCTCCTTCTTAGGTTCATTCTTTACATCCATGTTATTCTTTACATCAACATCGTTATACTTAACAGATTGGTTCTTGTTTTCTTTTGTCATGTTTTCACTCCTATTTTATACTGTTAACACGTTTACTACTTCCAACTCAAGGTATGATTCTTTTTCACTTGTGTAAATATGATACATCTCCAAGTATTGGTAGTAGTTTCCATCAACATAGATGTTACCATTACTATTCTCAATCTCAGACAATACGTCCACTAGTATAGGATCAGTGTTCGACTTGATCTTAATTCTAATGACTCCGGGTAATATAATGTAGTCGTATGTGTCTAACTTGGTTATAGACCTCATTTCGTTTCCTCCTTTCCAGAAAAAAAGAGAGAGATAATTTTATCTCCCTTTAAATATTTTTGACGCTATGTTAAACGACTTAGACGTTATGACATTCTCTTCTTCATACCTTAATATCATTAAGATGCTCAAAGCTTGTGTGATACCTGATAGTACGATCGGAGAAAGTACCTTCTTAGACTCTTGTTCCTTACAATCTGTTAATTTCTTTCTAAGGTCTACAAGTTTGTCTATCTTTCGTACAATCTGCTCATACTCTTCTTCGTCACCAACTTCTTTAGCATTCCTCAACTCATAAGTTAGAATACCAATGTCAATGTCCAATGTTTTTATGTTATCGTCAATCTGTTTACTAAACATAAATATCATCTCCCTTCATTATAGTGTGTGTTTTTACTACGAATCAACCCATCCATTTTCTTCCTTAAGTCTGTTAAAGAACTCTATCGTCTTACCACTTTTCCTAGGTAAATTGATTTGTGTATACTTCTTATCATGGAACATAGGTATACCCCTTATCGTCTCCTAGTCTGATCTTAGGAGTTGGATCACCTACTATTTTATGCTTTAAAAGATAGTATTTGTCCTCTTCCTCATCTATCCCTAACACAACCATTCCATCCTCACTGGACGCGACCTTAATCTTCAAAGTTTTACCATCCAATTCGTTTAAGTTAAACTTAGGTATATACATAATAATCCTCCTTTAGTATTTAATTCTTGAAGTGACAGGTTTGTATAGATTACCTAATATCTTTTTCTGAACAAGATCATTACCGTACCATCCATGCATGACTCCCCTAGCTAAGAAATCAAGCTTACCATTGTAATTTAGTGATTTTACATCTTCATCAGATCCAATAGCTTTTTTCAGTCTCTCACACTCTTCTAATAAGTTTACCTTCTTCAAAATATCACCTCCTTTAGTATTAGAAAAAAAAGAACCGAGGATTACTTTTCCTCAGATTCTTCTCCTAAATCCTTAATTATCTCATCAGCTTCTTTTACAAGCCCATGTCTAACTGATTCGTTAAATTCCTTTTCCTTTCTGTTTATTTTCTCTTGTTTTCTTAATTCCTTCTTTTCCATTCTCTTTTTACGCTTATCCAATTTCTTTTGTTTCCTAGTAATATCTCCTAAAATCGTATCAAGCTCCATGTTCTTGATTTCGCCAAATCCTTCTTTCAAAGTTACTGCTACGACTGCACCTGCTGCCTTACCTAATACTGCTTTAGTGCCTTCTCTAACAATATCCTTACCAATTCTGTAACTAGCGTCACCAACAACTTTAATAGTTTCCTTGTTTACGTATTTATTCATTACTAACATCTCCTTTTAAATTGTTATCCTCTTCATTATAGTATGTGTTTTTATTCCGATTGGATTCAACCTTAGCGACTCTAATAGCACCGGTTTCATCTTTTTCAGTTGTAACTTTTAGATGTTTATTCCTCCAATCTTCTGAAATATAAATATTCACTCGTATCCCCCTAGTCTAGTTAGTTTTTGTCAAAGTATTTTAATGCTTCAACTGCTTCTTTAACTCCTAGATCATAACCTGCTTTGTATCCATCAGATCTTCCCATAATATAAATACCTGTGCCAGCGGTAACTATACCTGCTATGGCTTTAAGTCTATCCGAGTCAGGTCCTTGTATTACGGTAATGCTTTTTGACTTCTTAAACAGTTTTACTCCTAATGAGAGAACAAGTGATCCTACAAAACCATTATTCACATTTCAAACCTCCTTTAACTTTTAAATATCCATTTAGTAACATATAGTAGAAGGACTACAGGTCCTAATAGGATGTAGAAGAACACAAACTTTGCAACTTTCCAAGGGAACAGCAACATTCTCTTAATCATTCTTTTCACCTCCTTAAAATATAAAAAAGAAGAGAGGTTGTTACACCCCTCTAATTCTAAGTTCTCTTGCTCTCTGTATAGTCCAATACAGCTTACAAGGATCTTTAGAGATTTTACTTTTAACCTTTTCAGCCTTAGAATTGTCTCCTTTCTTATACAACTCATTCACCTTGTTGATTAATTTAGCATCTCTGTTAATCCCTATTCTTTGTATTATTCTTAACATACTATCATCCTCCTCATTATAGCGTATGTTTTTATTCCGAGAAAAAGATAAGACAGGATTACTTTCCCCATCTTATCAATCAGAATATAACTCTACATCTAATAACTTACTTATTGAACATACCACCAATGATTATTCCTACCAATACTGATAGTCCACCTTTAAATATTCCCTTAATCTCACTAAGTGCAACGGAATTCAATCTGTCCATATCTTCCTCATGCCTTATTGTCTTAAGAGCTATTAATACTGAGACCTGCTCATCTGATAGTTCTTCTTTCTCAACCAATTCGATTAGTTTGTCCAATGTTTTTGTTTTATTGTTATTAAACATTTACATCATCTCCTTCATTATAGTCTATGTATTTAGTCCGAAAAAAGAAAAGAATAGGATTGAAATATCAATCTCTACTCTTCTCACGGATCATAACTTTCTTTGAAATCATGTTTTTCTCATATAGATTCTGCAACATATCGTCATCTAGCTTGTCCCTTTTCTTAAGTATTGTTCCTCTTACAAACGATTTAACATTCACCCAAATCAATTTGTAGATAAACAACAACACTATCGAAATCACGAACTTCACCATAAAACGTACCGCTTTTTCCATTAGATTATTAAATTTCATTATTATCATCTCCTTCATTATAGTCCATGTTTTTGGTCCGACTAAGAAAGAGAAAAAGGGAATAGTCTTGGTTATTACAACGACCATCCCCTTTGGAATATCATTAATTGTACTGTTTGTTTATCTCAGCTTGTACTCTAGCATAGTCCTTACCTAAAGACTTCTTACGTGCTTCTCCAGTTCCATGCAGTCCTCTATTAACCTCGTCCACAAGTGTCTTTAAACTCTTGTTAGAGCTTTTCTTTTTACCTGTGGTCAATTCATTCACACGTTTCTGAACAGCAGCGTATTGTGACCCTAAAGACTTCTTACGAACGTCACCAGTACCATGTTTACCTGCTATAACTTCCCTAGCAAGTGTTTCAATACCCTTTTTGGACTTAGCTTTAGTACCACCCGATAGAATATCATTTACTCGCTTCTGTACGGCTGAGTATTGCGACCCAAGAGCCTTCTTACGAGCTTCTCCTGAACCGTGTTTGCCGTCTATTACCTCACGAGCTAGCTTCTCAACGCTCTTCTTAGGTTTAGGCTTACTAGTGCCTGATAATAGCTGATTAACCCTCTTTTGGACAGCAGGATATCGACTACCTAAAGCCTTCTTACGGGCATCGCCACTTCCCCACTTACCATCTATTACTTCTCTTGCTAACTTCTCAACGCCCTTAGTACTGGCTCCACTTGCGGAACTAGGTTTACTAGAAGGTTGGGAAGCAGAGACTTTACCTACTCCATTCTCAATGTCCTTCTTAAGTTGTGCTCTAGAGATACCGAATGAAGCCAAATATCCAAATGGATCGGTATGAGTAGTCCCACCTAAGTTCTTAGTGACCCATTCATGAGATTTAATACCTCTTCCGGGTTCGTCGAACCTGATTGGGATACCTCCCTCTTTTGCACGTTGTCTAATAGCGTTAACCCAAGTCTTATAGTCCTTCTTAAAGGTTTCTGCATTGTTTGTACGTGCCAATTCAACATGGGCATAGGCTCTACTGTTAACATTAGGACCTGCACCCCACTGAATATAACCTGGAGTAGCTAATTCAATCCATCTGCCTCCGCTACCAACGAAATCTGACGTAAATGCCGTTCTCCAGTTGTTAGTCATGTAGTTTACTTCAGAATCTAATGAGTTAGGACCCACGTTTCTTGGATTACCTGCTTCATGAGCTATAACATAGTCTTTAGATTTTACAGGCTCTTTAGGGATTCCTTGAATGTGTTTTTTAACTGGTTTCATTAAATATCATCTCCTTCTACTGCTTGTTTATACAGTTGATTACTGAATACTGCTGCACCACTAACTAGTACACCTTGAATGAAAGAATCAACGCTGAAACCTAACAGAAACATAGTAATAGTCACACCAATGATTAGTAGACAATAAGGTATGATCCAGTCTTTAACATTAGGAGTTTCTTTAATAATCTTACCAAATATCATTAACACAGGTACAACCAACAGTGCTTCTTCAATTAGATACTCTTTTAGAAATTCAGCCATTAGTCTCCTCCTTACATTTGTCCATAACCCCACATACCAAGTACGGCGATTATGATACCACTTATTACTTGTAGAACTGAAATATACATTTCCTTCTTGTTGTTCATTCTCTTGTCGCTATTAATGAACTCGTCTATCTTTTTATTCTGATCATTAACAACACTTATGAATTCTTCCATCATCCCGTCCATTTTCTTTATAGAATCTTTGATGTGATCCATAGAGTTGTTGACTAGACTGTATAGATTCTTAGTTTGGTTCGCTAATTCTTTCGTTTCTTCAAGTCTCTCTTCCATTCTTGAAATATCTTTATTGGTTTGCTTCTTGAATGCGTAATACTCCGATTTTAGATTACTTATTTGTTCAGACAACACCGCATTACTCGGCTCTGTCAATCTTATTCACCTCTTTCGAAGTCCATAAGCACATTACAGCTAATCCACTGTAAACTACGAACCCTGTATTAATCATGAACTTACCTGCTGACAATAAGAAAGTTGATGACACGATAATCCAGAAGAAAGTAGATAGTATCAAGCCAAGCCATCTGATCTTGTTATTCTTTAATACCATCCCATAAATCTTTACAATGGCCAGGAATAGACATACAACCCCAACCACCCATTCTGTCTGAACAAGGGATTGAAGTTTGTTGAAGTTCTCTGATTTGTCGAAAATATCATCATTAGTCAGCATTACGAATGACCAACCTAAGCTAATGTAGGTTATTAGTATTTCGACGACAGTTGCTTTTCTAATGTCTGAGGATTCCAAACCCAATCACCTCCTTTCTTATAGGAGAATGTTTATTTCTTCTGTTCTTTATTCTTACTCTTAAGATCTTTCTCATACTGCTCTATTATCTTGTCTTTTTCCTCAATTATGACTTTCATGTTTTCGTTGATTTCGCTTAGGTGTTTGATCTTGGTATTATTCATAGAATTCTGCCAAGTTAAATCGCCTATTATAGACTTCATGTTGTTTATTGCCGGTGAGACATCAATCTGGTTCTCATCCATTACTTTTTCTTCTTTTTCAGACACAAATATCATCCTCCTATAATCCTAAGTGTGTTTCTATGTTCTTAACCCTATTATAGAGCTGTTTAATCCCTAACGAGTTGAATGTTGAGAAAGCATATAGGTCAATACTATCGTTGTCATCAGAATGTATGAAGTCTGGCGTTTCATCGACCATTACTCCAAAATATCCAACAGTGTCGTCAACATCCGATATGACGTTGTAGTGATACATACCCATGTTCTCAATCCAACTCAATACGTCCGTAGTACATTCTTCAACGTTCTTCTTATTACCCCTCAATGATGTTCCAGTCTCATGTTTAGACGCTTTTATAGGCATATATGAGGTAGTGCTATTCACTGCTAATACCTCAGCCTTATAAGATGTCTGCATTCTTAAATATGAACTGTTACTTGCCTGCCATACGTTGGACCTCATCACATTACCTGTATTAACATCTAAGTCTCCCTCAACACTGACTGATCCGTGAAAAGTAGTGTTTTTGCTACCGAACAATGTGACTAAGTTAGACCCTGAGTTACGAATATAAATATTCTCTCTTACTGGGTCCATCCATATAGAAGGTTTGTTGGTTCCTGTGTCGATTTTAAACCTTCTGCTATCAGCAGTATCCTCGTATAGTCTAATGTTACCCATATTAATCTTATCAACATCTAAAGTGTTGTAAATATAAGTGTAGTTGGGATTCATCGCCATTACTTTGGTTTGAGAACTGTCCATGCCATTAGCTTTAATTCCTAATACTAAGTGTTGTCCATGCAGGGCATTCAACTCCGTATAACCATCAGTACCTAATCCTAGTAACTCATACCCTCCAAAGTCTCTGCCACCAGTATTTTCAGAATATACTTTTGTTGGGTCAATACCATAAGTCTTTGTATAGATACCGTTATGAACCCTAGAAGTAAACTCTAAACCGTTCATTTTGGCGTCTATGTTCCAGTTGTTATACTCTGGATGTTGGATATTACCATCTATTTCCTCTCTAACAACTCCACGTATCCTAAACTCACCTTCAAATATCCCTTTAACACCCATCAGTGTTCCTGTGATGTCTGCGTTCTGGATAGTAGCGTTAACTATAGTACCTTCGTTTACGGTAGCTTGGTTGATAACTACATCCTCAAACGTGCCCATCTTTAGAAGAAGTTCATTAGCCTGGAAAGTACCCTTAAGAGTGGCGTTCTCAAATGTTGAGTCTATTGCATTAAGTCTTCTGGTTGTTAGGTCCATAAATATCGCTTCCGAACCGCCTAAAGTACCTGTAATGGTTGTACTACCATCCACTATCAGATTCTTACCTAATACTTGAGTGGTTCCGTTGTTTAAATCGGCTGCCGCACCACCAATGGGAATCTTATTCTTCAAGTCGTTCTCCACATCAATAAGTTTGTTATTGGCGTCATTAATATCCTTACCAGCTTTATTAATAGCCTCTACCAATCCAGGTATTAGACCAAGACCATCGAACGACTCTTCTATTCTTTCTTCTGCGGCTGCTATACGTTCTTTAGCTAGGTCAATAGCGGTTTTGTTCTCCTGAATCTCTTTCTTGTTGTTCTCTAAAGTCTTATCAACTCTACCTTTGTCCTCGTTACGATCTTTCTCCACACTCTGAACCCTACGCTCAAGGTCTATCTTGGCTTTGAAGTCCCCTATAACAGCTTTAGATTGAGCATCGTCATTCATATTTTCTTTTAATTCTATTATTCTAGCATCAGATAGTAAAGGAGGATTAAACTCAGGGACGATTGTTTTAACGTTATCTCCTAAGTCTACGTCATCACCCAACAGTACTGTATCGACCTCATAGTTTTCTATTAATCTAGATTGAGATACCAATTCATTATAGGTGTTAAGTAGGAGAGTTGCCGCGTCCTCTTCCTGTCCATCATAACCCCCATACTTATGTTTACTACCACCTTTAGCTCCCCATCTAGCCATAATTTTAGGATCTCCAACCCACTCTTGGTCTTTTGGCTTGTCTACTGGATCACCTTTAGCTTTCTCCCACACTACATCTCTGAATGTCAGTCTGTTACCATGTTCGTCAGATGCTCCGATACCGTATAAGGCTGTTTTAATCTGGGTTGAGTCGAGAGTTCTGGATACTTTGATAATATCCTTACCCGTCTCGAAACGTCTACCAGTATTAGTGCCTCTACGTTTCAACACATCAACGTATCTCTTAATAACACGGTTGTTTTGCATGAGGACACGGTATCTGACCTCTCCACCAAACTGTTTTATCAATTCGTTGACAGCTTGTCTAACAGACATGTGTTTTAGCTTAACTGGTTTAACAGAATATGGGTCGTCTATCTGACCAACTTCGAATCTAGTAGGACCTAGTATGGCACCTAGAGCTGTCTTAAGGTTTGTAGAGACTTGTTCGTACTTAGGAAGCCATTCGTCTATTAACTCATACTCACTACCCTCAGCCTCTACTCGTTTGAATAGAAACTCATCAGAAGTGTCTTTAACCACACGTATAATGAACTCTCTATAGAATCCCTTTTTATCTACAGCAACTGCTCTACCTTCATTTGTAATATAACCTGAAGTAGATTCATTAGCGAACGCCTCGAACTCTAAGTTGGCTCCAACGTTTAACTTCTCGTTAATCCAACCTTCTCGGTATGCTAAAGCCCCACCAGTATCTAAAGATTCCTCTATATTAGAGTCAAAGGTGTTATACGAACCTATAGTTTGACCTGCATATTGGGTTAGTACCTTTTTTCTTTTAGGAACCGACATCTGGTTAAAACTTCCTGGTAGGTTTTGTAGGATTAGAGTCATCTCTTCATTTCTATTGAAAATATAAATGGGTCTAGTCAAGTAGATACCTCCTTTTCTACATACTCGACATACGA
>Ga0079226_10000885_pt1 | contig 22263 bp, 20 predicted proteins | sample Poulit2014_FD_76345 | JGI IMG/M metagenome (GOLD analysis project Ga0079226, IMG submission 76345) | Agricultural soil microbial communities from Georgia to study Nitrogen management - Poultry litter 2014 | ecosystem: Environmental > Terrestrial > Soil > Agricultural land | place: USA: Georgia... | reverse complement strand
GGCGCTTGCGCTGGGAGCAGATTTGATTAATATCGCCCGCGGCTTCATGATTAGTGTTGGATGTATAATGGCACAAGTTTGCCATACTAACCGCTGCCCTTCAGGTGTTGCTACCATGGATCCTAAGCTGCAGTCAGGATTAAGTGTAGACGAAAAAACATATAGAGTATGTAATTATTTAATTACATTAAGACAAGGCGTTTTTGAAATGGCTTCTGTCGCAGGAATTGATTCTCCGAGGAAATTTACAAGAGAACATCTTGTCTATAAGGATGAATTTAACCGTGTTTCCGGCATGGATGAAATGTTGGAGCGCATTAAATAGTATCATAAGCTGTAATTTATGTATGAATGCAAGGTGGAAAACGTCTGACTAAAAGTCTTTCATTAAAGCAATATTATTTATCTGATTTTTCAATTTTAGCAAGTGTTTTTCTATATGTAACCATGAAATCCCCCTAAACATTTAAGCCTTTGAAAATGTCAGTGGTAATCATTTTTGTTTATTTCAACCAATAAAATTCTCGTTTAAATTTTTCATAAAACTCATTTCTTTTGAGATAGTATGTTGTTCTTAAAAGACCGCGGAATGTTTACTTAAAACTGACTATGAATTTTCCAGAACGAGAAAAGTAACACATCTATTATTATTGATTACTGACAGAATTTATATGAAGGGCTTCTTGCCAAAATCATGTATTTAGACATGTTTTTGGCATTGAGGCCTTTTTGAATTAGCAACTTTCTATGTTAGCTGCTGTCTTTCAGCAGACTTAATAATTATAGAGCATTATCTTTCAATCAACATAAGCACTGCATTTTTGTGAATATGATATTAGAATCAACTTGAATATAAGCAAATATCTCTTGGTACAGGCCATATTTCTAATTTCTTGCCTCAAGTACTTATTCACATGATTTTCCTCGTTTTACTTGATAACCACTCCTATAAGCAACTTTTCTAGACGCATTTCCCGAGCTTATACTGAATTTTTAATATAGCTAACTCATTATCCAGAAGAGGTTTCTTTCAACTGATTAACACTTCAGACACCTTTCCTGTAATTCTAACTGTTGTAAGTTTTATCAAATACTTGTAAATGAACTTTACTCTCACATTCCCTTTATTTCCTGGTCATAAATAAACACTTATCGATTTAAACCTTTTTAACTTATCTTAAGGTAATGCTACATTTTCGAAGCTTTAAGATATCTAATTAGCTTTTTCTTGAATCGTCTAAGACTTTATATTCTTATAAATATTCGCTCCGCTTTAGCAAGATTTGTCTAAAAATAATCTGATACGCATTGCTTGTTTTGCTATATAATTTAATTATTATCAGGTCTCCAGGAAGAAAATCGTTTTTCTATTAATCCTAGAAGCGTGGTCAAAAGGATGCCACTAATTGTAATAATTAATACTCCTACAAACATACGATCAGTTTGTAAATTTTGGCCATCATTTGTCAACTGAAAACCTATCCCGGCTGAAGCCGCAAATAGTTCCCCAACTACCACAGCTATAAGACCTTGCCCTATGCCCAATCTTATACCTGTTAATAAAAACGGTATCGTTGAAGGAATTGCAACTGTTCTGAACATTTGCAACTGAGTTGCAGTGAAACTGTAAGCAGTTTTAATAAGATTTTGATCTAACGTGTACATGGCTCTTTGGGCATTCATAACAATTGGAAATAAAGACATTAAAAATACAATTGCTATTTTAGATGCGGGCCCTATACCAAAAGCAATAATAAATACTGGTAATAAAGTAACTTTTGGAGTAACATATAATCCGGATACAAATGGATTTACAATTGCGTATACTAATTTATTCCAACCAGATAAAATACCCAATGGAATCCCAATTATTAAGGCTAATAAAAAACCACTGCCAAATTCATACGCACTGACTTTTATGTTATCCCAAAATTCAGGTTCATATATCATGTCGAAAAAAGAGGTTATGATAGCGGTAGGAGAGCTAATAAATAGTGGATTTATCCATTCATAAATGGAAGCTACTTCCCACATAACAAAAAACAAAATAACAGAAAGAATACTTATTATTAAATACATTTTGTTTTTAATTGCGCTGATTAAATAGTTAATATTTATATCAGATTTTTCTTTGTTAACTTTCGCTTTACTATTCTCCAATTTTTACTACCTCCCTTAAACAATTTGTTCTGAAGTTCCTTTTTCAATTTTAGACCATATATAATCTGTATATTCTAAAAAGCGAGTGTTTCTTTTTATGTCTAAACTTCTTGGCCGGGGGATATCAATATCTATAATTTCCACAAGGCGGCCAGGTCTAGCCCCAAAGATAAAAACTCTATCTGCTAAAAAAACAGCTTCGTCAATTTGATGAGTTATAAATAGACTTGTTTTTCTTGATTCATTCCAAATACGTAAAATTTCTTCTTGCATATATTCTCTTGTTTGGGCATCCAATGCCGAAAGTGGCTCATCTAACAACAGTAAAGCTGGATCTACTGTTAAAGCTCTAGCAAGGTTTACTCTTTGTTGCATACCACCAGATAATTCATGAGGATAGCTATTTTCAAAGCCTTTCAATCCCACCATTTCTATGTTTTTTTGTGCAAGTGCTTCCGTTTTATTAGATAATCTTTTTTGGAGCTCTACTCCATATAAAACATTTTTCAACACTGTTCTCCAAGGTAAAAGACTTGCAGATTGAAAGACAGTTGCTCTATCTTTCCCCGGGCCACTGATTTTTTTTTGGTCAATCTTTATGTCCCCCTGCGAAGGTTTAACCAATCCTAAAACAGTATTTAAAAAAGTAGTTTTACCACAACCACTAGGGCCAACAATGCAAACAAATTCACCCTCTTTGATATCTAAATTGATATCTTTCAAAGCAGGAACTTCTTTTCCTGTTCTATTATTTTTATAAATCACATTTAAATTTTCAGCAGTTAATTTATTCGCCATTAATCTACTCATCTCCTCCTGTAATCGTAGGGTTTGAAGAATTCTTATTGTTTTAAATGAAAAGCATATCTACTATAACAAGGAAATAACTTCTTTAATTAAATGATATGCAATTTTAATCTGGAAATGCTTTTTCAATGTAATCGTTAGTCCAGAAACCATCTGGAGTAGTATCTTGTTTTGTTTCTACTCCCGACATATCTGAAAATTCCAACAAAGGATCTTGTCCATGATCCATTGCTTCTTTACTCATTTCTCCATGCCCTTCAAAAGAATCTTGAATACTTATAAGAGACTCTTCAATAGTATTTTTATCTACTCCATCGAAATAGTCTTCAATCGACTCAGCTGCCTCATCAGGGTTTTCTTTAGTAAATTCAATTCCTTTTCCTATAGCCTTAACCACACTTTCTGCTGTTTCAGGATTCTCTTCTAAATATTCTCGCTCAGCATAAACTATTTCCCATAACAAATTAGCATAGTCATCATCTTCGATTGACTTGATAAATTGTTCCCCAGCATCTTCTTGTTCAGCTTGTTGCGCAAAAGGAGGGGAAGCAACTCCACCATCTACTGTATCTTCTAGCATTCCTCCTATTTTCGCTCCATTTCCGTCCAGTTTTACTACTTCAAAGTTAGAATGATCAATATCATGTTGTTCCATTAAGTATCTTAAATAAACATCTCCAGAGTCCCCTACGTTATTGGATCCAATTGTAGCATTCTTCAATACATTTAACTTTTCCTCTAAAGAAGAATCTGGTGAAATGTCTTCTTCGTTCATATAATCATCTGTCAAAGCCACTTCCAAGGTTAAAGATGAATTTAATGCTTGGATTGCTAATAAATCTTGTCCTTCTTCTAACGAAGCAAGGACAGCTCGAGGTCCGGCTACAGCAAATTGTGCGTCACCTGACATAAGTGCTGCGGCAGCTTGAGAACCACCACCGCCAGAAGAAATATCAACTTCAATGTCTTCTTCTTCAAAAAAACCTTGCTCGATAGCCACGTAATAAGGAGCCATAGATAGGATTCTTGCAGGTTCTGCAAAAGTAATTTTAGTCATCCCATCGCTATCTGCATCAGCATTATTACTTGTATTACTGCACCCGCTTACTATTAGTAAAAATATTATAAAAATTAAGAACGGATTATTTTTTTTCATTATTCAAACTCCTTTTCTTTATTTTATAATCCCAAAATTTGCTTTGAACTTATGTTGTTAAAAGAGCTTTGTTTATTTAAACATAAATTTGATTGTTAAATTGCTTAAATTTAAAATTTATTTCTTCTAGCCACTGACTTATATTATTTTTGTCTACGTCGTTTAAAGGAGTCATAGGGCTTAAAGAGTCACCAACATCATAACCAATACCTTCTAACGAAGCTTTTATACTACTGGCAGGGGTGTATTGTTTAAACAATTCATTGATCCCCCAAAGAATTTTTTGAACTTTTATTGCCTTATCCCACTCTTTAGAGAGCGTTAATTCATATAAAAATACTGATTCTTTTGGAAATACACAAGCAGGCCCTGCCATCCATCCAACTCCTCCTAGCTGCATAACAGATAGAGGCACGTGAGCAGATGCACTAAAAATATCAATATCAGTAGTTTGGTTCATAATAGTAAGTAGTCTACCAGTGTCTCCTGTAGCATCTTTAAAATAATTAACATTATTAATCTTTGCTAATTCTATTATTATATCTGGAGAGAGGTCTACGTTACTAAATTTTGGGTTATTATAAAGAATAATTTCACAAGAAACAGCATTTGCAACAGTTTGAATAAATCGAATAATTTCAGCAGAATTTAGTTTAAAATATGTATTAAGATTCAACACCACCCCATCTACTCCTAATCTTTCATAGTGATTAATTTGTTTAATTGCTTCTTCCGGAGAAAACGTAGCAACACCAGCAATAACTGGAACACTACCATTTGAGGCTTGGAGGACAGTGGTAACGATTGTTTTCTTTTGCTCCCAGTTTAAGTAATGCACCTCACCAGCACTTCCCAAAGGGCTTAAGCCATTCACACCCTTTTCTATTAAATCTGTGGAAAGATTATATAAAACATCAGTTTTCACGTCGCCTGTACTTTCATTTATTGGACTTACTAAATATGGAATTATACCATGTAGCCTATCACTCATAATATACTTTTCTCCTTTATTAATTTATAACCCTCAAAATAAATGCAGCGCTTACATTTATGTTTAACAAGGTTTAATTAACTAATTTACAAACTATACAAACATTTTGATGCTAGTATAGTTTCATGGAACACAATCACTCCAGTCACGATTCCATTCTTTTTCCGACGAGCGTATTAATAAAGAAAGGAAAAGCAACAATGATAATGATAACCTAAAAACAATGAGTTTTTTCACATTACCCCTCCAGGCATATTATTATTCAAGATTATTTTGACAGAGCTCACAAGTGCCGTATAGATTAAATTCATGATTAGTAACTACAAAATTATATAAATTATTTGCAAATGATTCTATCTCATTTAAAAGTGGATAGCTTAGATCCTCCATAGTACCGCATTTATTGCATACCATGTGATAGTGTGTCGCAGGGTTTTTATCAAATCTGCTGGGACCATTTTTTACATGTACTTCTTGAATCACATCATTTTCTGCTAATTTTCTTAGATTATTATAAACGGTAGCTAAACTCATATGAGGAAATTTTTTTGTAACATCATGAAGTATTTCATTTGCTGTAGGATGTCCCTTACTCTTTTTCAATGAATTGAGTACGGCTATACATTGTGGAGTTTTTCGTATATTAACATCATTAATATGTTCTATTTTACTTGCCATTTTTTATCTTCCTCTCCATAAATGAAATTTGCAGCTTAAACGTAATAATCAACCTATTTTAATTGTTTTGTTAGTTTTGTTTAATGTATATATGATGCTTAATGCTGCTAAATAGCTGGTTTTAGGGTTATTAGGCATTGAGTTATTTTGAACTTTCAATTCCATTTCTCCAAATGATCCATAAGCATTTATGATATGCATGTTTTTATTTGTTTCAGGATTTACTTTTATAGTAATTCTTGTTGAATTAGCTCCTAAACCTGCTAGCGATAATATTAAAGCGACATTGACATTCTTAGGATATTTTTCTATAGCTTCTTGGGCAGCTCCTTCAAAAATAACTTCTTCTTTATTCACATTATTTTTTCCCAAGGATTCAGGTGATTTAACCGTAGTAAGTGTTACTTCTTTTAGCCCTCCTAAGGAATTTGCTGATTGTATTATATCCAACCCCCCTATAGCTCCAGAGGGAATGTATATTTGTTTATTATTATTTAAAGCAGTTTTAGTTAGTTTGTTTGTAAATTCAGATTCTTTAAATGCTCCGACACTGCTAATAATGATATCCTTATTATTTTTTAACGTTTTGTTTGCAAGCTCTTGAACTGCTTGTATTGTAGCAGCTTCTATTACTATATCTATTGATGAGTTGATAAATGATTCAAAATCTGTAAAAAAGGTTGCTCGAAATGATTTTTCTACTTTTTCTTTGTTAAATAGACTTCTACCTAATACAGCAACCACTTCACCTTTTACTCTTTTTTCAACGTTAATCATTTGCAGTAAGTAAGACGCTATATTACCATTTCCTATTATACCTATTTTCATATTTACTTCCCCAATTCCAGTAACATTATCTTCAATGAAATATACTTTAAATAAGAGCCCTGTTATACAATTATAACAAGGCTCTTATTTCACCTTTATTTATCAATAATGGATTCTCTTTCTTTAGCACGTTCTTGACGGGCTTTTTCTAATTCTGTTCCTTCAGGATAAGTAGGAAGGTTTGGCTTAATAGCCCCTAACATTACAAGCATTAAAGCTTCCTCCTTACCTTCGTTTTTAATTCCTCTATAAACACCTGGAGGGCTCCAGATACAATCTCTTTCTTCTAAATCAATCTCTTGAACTTCTGATTCATCGTCTTCTTGAATCATGACCTTTATATTCTCACCTTTTAAGATAAAAAACACTTCTTCAACATCATCATGTAAGTGTAAAGGGCCAATGCTTCCTGCAGGTAACACCATTGTACTCAAAGTGAAATTTTCACCATCAATTACATTGGGATCCGCATTTGCTGTAGCTCCTCGACCAATATAACGCATTTGAGCTCGCTTATAGCGAGGGTCGATTTCCTCTTGAAACTTTAGCACGTTCCAGTCAAGAGTCCTTTCCTTAAATCTTGCTACATAATCCTGCTCAATTTGTTCTTTAGTGAGTTTATTACTCATTATTCATCCTCCTTTTGTTTTGTATATAAAAACAAGTTTTTTATATGAAAACTATATTATGTATTTAATCATAAATTGAAAACGGTGTCAAACATATTTTAAAAAAAACTGAGTATAAATATACTCAGTTTACTTTTTCGTAATTATTTATTTTTTCACTTACTTCTAAGAGTTTAGGAAGAGCTGTTTTTAAAAGAAAATTTTTATCAAAAGACGTATTCGGCACAACTGCATTAATTGCAGCTACAGCCTGATCAGAACTGTCAAAAATAGGAACAGCCACTGAAGAAATATAATCTATATACTCTTGATCTCCTTTAGCATAGCCTTGTTCTTTTATTAGCCGTAATTCTTCTATTAACTGTTTTCTAGATTTAAAACTACGTTCATTTGGCGAACGATGTAGTTCTTCTTTATCTAATATTTCTTGAATTTTATCTTGGGGTTGATAGGACAATAAAAGCTTTCCATTTGCTATAACAGTAGAAGGCAACCTGGTACCGATGCTAACATTTATTCCCGTAAGCTCATTTACTGTAGCAGCTCCAACATACACAACATGCCTTTCATCTAACACTGACAGATAACAAGAAGCATTAATTTCATTCTTAATTTCTTCTAGATAAGGATGAACTAATTCGGGAAGTTTAAAGCTATTAATATAACTATATCCTAAGTTTAATACTCTTGGCGAAAGTTTATATCTTTTTGTAGCTGAATCTTGTACAACGTATCCTTCTTCTTTTAATGTGTACATTAGACGATAAGGAACTGATCTGCTTACTCCCAATTTTTGTGATATCTCTGATAAAGATAAAGAAGCATTTTCCTCGTTAAATAAACGCAAGATATCTAAGCCTCTTTTCAAAGATGTAGAAATATAATTGTTTTGAGTAGACACTTTATACCCTCCCAGCTTTAGCGAAAAAATTAATAACATAGTCACTAAATTTTTTCGGTGCTTCTAAAAAACATAAATGACCAGCTTTAGGTATTGTAACTAACTCAGAATTTGAAATATGATTATAAATATATTTCGATTCAGGGACAGGTGTTATCTTGTCTTCCTCACCACATATAATCATGGTAGGCACTGTAATTAACGGATAAATATTCTTCTGATTTAAATTGTATAAAGAGTAAGAAGCAGAAGAATAACCGGATGGGCGAACTTGTGCCATTATTTTCTCAGACTTTTCAATTTGTTGAGTAGTAGCATAATCTGAAAATAAGTTTTTAGCTCTATCCTGTGCTAATTTGTATGACCCTTGTTCATTTATAGCATAAAGTCTATCCTCCAACTGTTGATAACTTTTTTCCTCGCTAATAAAGGCACTACCTCGGGTAGGATCAGCCAAAATAAGTTTTTGTACTTTATCTGGAAACCTATATGAGAAATCTATTGCTATCGCAGCACCCATCGAATGGCCCACCAAATAAAAATTAGAGAGGTCTAAACTTTCCACAAATTCTTTTAGAGTATCAGAGAACTCAGAAAAATCCTTGTATACTGGGGAAGGATCAAAACTATCACCATACCCGGGGGCATCCCACGCTATAACATGAAAATGAGAACTTAATTTAGATAGTTGCTCTTCCCATGTAGTAGATCTATTTCCTAATCCATGTAACAACACAATAGTTTGGTTATTTGATTTTCCTGCTTCTAAATAGTTAATGGCTCTATTGCCCTTTAGTACTGTTTTAGACAACTATTATCCCTACCTTTTTTGTTATAATTTTATAAAACATAAGCATTTATTACTTTTTGTTTCACATACGAAACCTCCTTTCTCTATTAATACTATAATATTCAACTATAAGTCAACAATTTACATTGTATTACATTTTGACTTCTCGTCTCCTCAGACTTTTTAAATCTATAAGAATATTCCATATTCTAATTGACAAAAAAATAAAACAATGGTAACTTGTTTTTATAAGAAAAACATAGTTTTCTATATGAAACAGTTAAATACTTTTATTGGAGGTTATTTTAATCTTTAAAAAAACTAAATCTGTTTAATTTTGTAAGTAAACGCTTACATCACTTTTGATTGGTCACACGCATGTATTATTGTTCATAGCTCAAATTGACGGTAACTAAATATGTTTACAAAAAATTATAGAAAGTAGGGATCGTATGGAAGGGCTTACACATTTGAGGCATATAAGTCTTATTTCACCAGAAGTACAAAAACAAGATGACTATTATCGGAATGTTTGGGGGTTAGACCCAGTATATCAAGATGATAATTCAGTTTATTATAGAGGGATGAGTTCCGAGCATCATATTCTAAGTTTACACCATGGGGATAAAAAGGGAATACATCATATCGCTTTTGGAATGGTTGACAAAAAAGCAGTTGATAATGCGTATGAAAAATTGCTGGAACTGGAAGTACCGATTGTTTCATCTCCTCGATACCTTGACGAAGCTGGAGGCGGATATGGACTAAGATTTATTGATCCAGATGGACGTTGTATAGAGCTGTCATGTTGGGTCGAAATTCACACTACAGAATGGAACAATAAACAAGTAGACCCATTAAAATTAAATCACGTTGTATTAAATACGCCTGATATCGACAGAGCTGTAGATTTTTACACGGATATACTTGGATTCAAAGTTTCAGACTGGAGCGAACATCAGATGGCCTTTTTACGTTGCAATAAAAGACATCACTCTATTTCCTTTAATCAAGCTTCTTATGCTTCAGTGAATCACATTGCTTATGAAGTAGATGGAATTGACGAACTTATGCGAGGACTTACTAAAGTAACGAAGTCTGATAATCAAATTTTGTGGGGCCCTGGGCGTCATGGTCCTGGAAATAATGTGTTTTGTTACTTTAAAGATCCCGTAGGATTTGTTATTGAGTATACTTGCTATTTAATAACTATTGAAGATGAATCTGAATGGGAAACTTTAGTTTGGAAAAGAGTTCCACATCTTATGGATAGGTGGGGAACAGCTGGACCACCACCTCCTGGAGCACGAGAAGCTATGGCAGGAGAACCAGATGAAGGATGGGCTGTAAACTTGGCCAAATAAATTAATTTATTAAAGGAGAAATTATGGATACTGGATTAAAAGGAAAAGTAGTAATAATCATGGGTGGTTCATCAGGTATTGGATTGGAATCCGCAAAAATATTTCTTCAAGAGGGAGCAAAAGTAGCTTTATGCGGGAGAAATAGAGAAAAACTCCATCAAGCTGAATCATATTTAAAAAAGGATGTTCAACCCGGACATTTGTATACTGAAATATGTGACGTAACTGATAAACATCAAGTTAATGATTTTGTAGCAAACGTGAAAACAGAATTCAACAAAATAAACGTCCTTGTTAATTCAGCAGGGTATAGTATTATGGGTCATTTTTTAGACATTACGGATGAACAATGGCAAGAACAAATTAATCTTAAATATTTCGCCATTATAAATGCAGTGCGAGCTGTGTACCCCCATATGAAAGAAGAAGGAGAAGGACGTATTGTTAATTTAAATGCTACTTTAGCTAAAGAGCCTGCTCCACATATGGTTGCTACGGCAGCAACTAGAGCAGGATTACTTAACTTAAGTAAAACACTATCAACCGAATTAGCTCCTGACAATATTTTAGTAAATTCTATTAGTCTGGGAGTCATACGAACAGATCAATGGGAAAAACGCAGAAAGCGAGATAACCCGACAGAATCTCCAGAAAAATATTATGCAGACTTAGCCAAATCTAGAAATGTTCCTTTAGGAAGGGTTGGAGAAGCAGAAGAGGTAGCAAATGTTATTTTATTTTTATCCTCAAGTAAGGCAAGTTATGTTTCCGGATCTAATATTGAAGTAGCAGGAGCTTTAGGTAAAGCAATTTAATAGAAAGAGGTAAGTCAAATGACAAATAAAAACCCAACTCCATTTACGAGCGCAGACGCCGTTGTTCAAGAATTGGTTTTAGCAGAAGTAGAAGTGATTTTCGGCATTGTCAGTATCCACAATATGCCTATATATGATGCTATTTTGCGAGAAGGAAGCATCGAATTGGTTACAGCGCGTGGAGAAAGTGGAGCAGTTAACATGGCAGATGGGTATGCTAGATCCACAGGAAAACTAGGCGTTGTTTTAACTAGTACTGGAACGGGGGCTGGGAATGCTGCAGGGTCTCTAATAGAATCCTGGAGCGCTGGAGCTCCCTTATTACATATTACAGGCGAAGTAGCTTCCAACTATTTAGGTACAGGCCAAGGGTACATTCACGAATGCAAAGATCAATTGAAAATGATGGAAGGAGCAAGTAAAAAAGCCATTCATTTAAAAATACCCGAACAAACTTCTCCAGTAGTGAGAAATGCTATTTATTTAGCGCATAAGCCACCTGAAGGACCTGTAACAGTGGAAATTCCAATTGATTATCAATCAACTATCGTGTCGAATAATATGATAACTGATTTTGTGAGTACTGAAGATTCGGTTCTGTTTCCAGATATTCCAAAAGAAGTAATAGAAAAAATCAAAAGCTCTAAGAGGCCAATTATATGGGCTGGCGGAGGAGCTATTTCTTCAAATGCTTCTACAGAAACAAAATTACTGGCAGAAAAGCTAGGTGCCGCAGTCATTACTAGCCAATCAGGAAAAGGTACTATTCCAGAAGACCACTCCTTATGCATTGGCCATTTCGCATCTTATCCAGAAGTAAAAGACTTTTTAAACAATGCTGATTTATTAATAAGTATTGGTGTACGTTTCCGTGGTAATGAAACATCGAATTGGAATTTAGAAGTTCCAGTGGAGCATATCGCTATTGACGTAGATTTAAATGCAATAAATAGAAATTATACCTCGAGCAATGCTCTAGTAGGTGAAGCGAAAAACATTATACAACAAATCTTAAATGAATTGCCAGAAAATCTTTCTGGAGATAGCGATGATTTTCGCCAAGAAGTGAAAAAATTAAGAGAAGAAATTAGAAAAAAACTAAGAAAAACGTTAGGGCCGTACGAAACTATTTTAGATGACATACGTCATCTAAAATCAGAAAGTTCTATCGTTGTTAGAGATATAACTGTGCCTGCAAATGTTTGGGGCAGTAGATTAATAGAGACCTATAAACCACGAACCTCTATACATGCTTCAGGCGGAGGTATTGGCCAAGGATTACCTACTGCTATTGGAGCTCAAATCGGAAATAAAGAAGAAATTGTTATATTAATAGCAGGAGATGGCGGGTTCATGGTTAATGTAGGAGAAATGGCAGTAGCCGCTCAGGAAAAACTCCCTTTAATCATTATTCTATTTGATGACAGCGGCTATGGAGTAATCAGAAATATTCAAGAAGAAGCTTATGGGCGGACGGTAGGCGTGGATTTAGAAAGCCCTGACTTTGCTTTACTTGCGCAATCGATGGGATTCGATGTTGAAAAAACGAAATCACATCAAGAGTTTCATCAACAATTTAAAAACGCTGTAAATAATAGGAGACCTTCGATGATTGTAATTGATATGGAAAGTGTCGGCCCTATGGCAGAACCTTTCAAAGGTCCACCAGGTGTTGCAAAAACATTTCAACCTAAAAAACTTTAAAAGAAGGAGTAGAAAAATGTTAAAAACTTACCCAGATGTATCAGGGCAATATTTAATTAATGGAGAGTGGAAAAAATCAGATAACGTTAAAGAAGTTATAAACCCTGCTCAATTAACTGATGTTGTTGGCGAAGTCGCACTTTGCTCTCAAGAAGAAGTTCGCTCTTCAATTGATATCGCAGAAAAAAAATTTAAAGAATGGTCACGTACAAGTGTACATGAACGCTCTAACATGATGAAGAAAGCTGCTGAGAAATTAAGTGAAACAATTGAACAACATGTTCCTTTGTTTGTTCGAGAAAACGGGAAAACTATTGTAGAAGCAAAAAAAGATTTACTAAGGTGTGTAGAAGTTATGAAGGGAGGGGCCGACACTTTATTGGATTGGTGGAACCCTTCTTTTATAGATAGTAATGAAAAACAAGTAGTACAAACCCGGAAGCGTCCACGTGGTGTTACGGCAATTATTTCCCCGTGGAACTCGCCAATGATTTTAACATTTAAACGAGCTATACCTGCTCTTTTAGCTGGTAATACTATCATTATAAAACCGGCAACAAATTGCCCTCTGACTGTTTTATCTACCTTTCGAATAATAGCTTCTGTTTTTCCTCCAGGAACAATAAACATTTTAACTGGGTCAGGAGCTATGATTGGAAAAGAACTTAGTCAAGAGAAACGTGTACGTACCATTGCATTTACAGGAAGCACTGAAACTGGGAAGAATATTATTGATATGTCCGCTAGTACAGTAAAAAAATTACATTTAGAATTAGGTGGAAACGATCCTGCACTCGTCCTTTCGGATGCTGAATTAGATAGTGATTTCATCAAAAGAATGACCATGGGAGTATTGCGTTCAACAGGTCAAGTTTGTTCTGCCATTAAGCGAATATACGTGCATGAATCTAAATATGAAGAACTTGTAGAGAAACTAAAAAAAGAATTCGAACGCATAGTTGTAGGAAATGGAATGCAACCAGACACTACTATCGGTCCACTGAATAATAAAGAACAATATGATTTCGTGCATGAATTATTAGAAGATTCCAACAAATCTGGTGCTCATATAGAAACATTAGGTCAGAAATTGGATGATGATTCTTGGGAAGAAGGATACTTCATGCTTCCATCTTTAGTTACTAATATTAATCATGATAGTAAACTTGTTCGTGCAGAACAGTTTGGACCAATTATACCAATTATTTCTTACAACAACTTAGAGGATGCAATAGATATGGCAAATGATACAATTTTTGGTTTAAAGGCTTCCGTATGGACCTCTGATAAAGGAAAAGCGGAGCAGATTGCCGACAAATTAGAAGCTGGAGCAGTATTTCACAATAACCATACTATATTTCAAGATTTGAATATTGATTTTCCTGGCATTAAAGAAAGTGGATTAAGTCGAGAAACATTGTGTGGCGGGTTAGACCTGTTTACTGACTCTTATGGATTTGCAAATTGATTTTTCAATATAAATTGATTTTAAAAAAATTATAAACCATCTCCCGAAAGGAAGGTTACTTAATGAAGCGTTCAAATGCAAGATGGTTGTATATAACCCCTCCTATATTCTTTATGTGGTTATTTGCTCAGATGGATAAATTGGGGTTATCAGTCATTATTACGAATGAAAATTTTCTAGAAACGATGGGTATTGAAAATAACGCTGCTAAAGCAGGGCTTTTCATGACTGGATTTTTATTGACATATGGTATTTCAAGTATAGCCTGGGGATTCATAGTCGATAAAATTGGCCCAAGAAAAACTGCTGCAATTGGGATATCCATTTGGGTGGTCACAATGGTCATGGGAGGCATTGTAACAACGTACGGAATGTTTATGGCCTCTCGTCTTGTTTTAGGAATAGGAGAAGCTATTCTATTTCCTGTTTGTAATAAATTCATTGCAAATTGGTTCCATTCTACTGAAATTGGAAGAGCACAATCAACATGGTTAATGGGAAATTATTTGGGGCCTGCTATAGGAATACCCATGATAGTTTTCATTATAGGGTTTAGTGGCTGGGAAGCATCTTTTTTTGTCCTTGCTTTATTTTCCTTAATTATTAACATACCAATGATTTTATTTTTGACACGTGATGAACCAGAAGATCATTGGGCAGTTAACGAAAAAGAATTAACTTACATTCAAGAACAACAAGAAGAAGAAGAAACGACAACTTATAATAAAACAGATAGCATATTTACCAACATCAAATTTTGGATGATCTGGTTAGCTATGCTAGTTGATAGCTTATTATTCTATGGCTTAAGTTTTTGGCTACCATCCTATTTAGAACAAGAAAGAGGCTTATCCGCTGGCACCATGGGAGCATGGACATCTAGTGCCTGGCTAATGGCATTTGCTGCTGTTTTAATAGCTGGTTATATTTCTGACAAATCACAACGACCAGCTCTAGTCGGGTCCCTTTCTTTCGTTATTGGAGGTTTCTCTATCATTATTGCTTCCACAACAGGCTCTTCTTCAATAGCAGGGGCTATGATGGGGCTTGGCCTAGCTTGTGTAGGTGCTGTTTTAACGATTACTCAGCTTTTAGTCGTTCAATATTCAAGTAAAGAAGACACCGGGGCTGCTGCTGGTTTAATGGGCTTCACAAATATAGTAGGTGGATTTGCCACAGCTTTTATGGGATATCTAGTCAATGTTTCTGGAAGCTTTGCTACCTCTCTGATCTTTTTAATTGTCTGTATGTTTACAGGAGCACTAGCTTTATTTGTTTTATTGCCCGGGGAGCATAAATCTATTATCAAAAGTACAAAAAATAAACGTCTTGGAGGTGCCTCATAATGGCTAAAGTAGATATTTTAAAAGAAAGAGATAAGAAACAAGAAGGGTTAGTTGAACACTTAAAAGAAACAATGAAACCAGAGGAAGGACAGATCCCCGCTTATATAATGGGAGATTCTAGCACGTACCAATTGGAAAAAGAAAAGATTTTTTTAAAAAAGTGGTTATTTCTTGGACATGAATCGGAAGTTTCTAACGATGGTGACTTTATCACCCGTGATTTGGCAGGTTTTTCAGTTATCATAACCAGAGGGAAAAATGAAGAACTACGAGCATTTTATAACAAATGTACACATAGAGGTATGAAATTATGTCGAGCAGATAAAGGTAATCAGCAACGCTTCCAATGTCCATATCATGGGTTTACTTTTAAAAATGATGGATCATGCATTGGAGTACCTCTCCAAAAGGATATCTATGGCGGCGAGCTAGATAAAAAAGAACTATCCCTACACGAAGTCACCATATCCACTTACCGAGGACTCATTTTTGGTACTTGGAATAATGACCCGGAACCTTTAGAAGATTTTTTAGAAGACTACAAATGGTACTTAGATATTGCTTTGGGAAGAACGAAAATGAAAGTTGTTGGTCCTCCGCAAAAGTATATTATAAATGCGAATTGGAAAGTTGGGGCCGATAATTTTGTCGGTGATTCATACCATACAATGGTTACACATGGATCTATAGCTAAGCTGGGAATGGTTCCAAGCTCTAAATACTCAAAAAAAGGATACCAAATTTACACTAAAAATGGGCATGGATGTTTGCTTGGTATGCCTAACCCCGACTTTGCTTTTCCTGAAGAACTAAAATCAGAGTATAAAGAAAATCTTACAGAAGAACAATATGATGTATTAGCAAATTTAAAAAACTTTATAGGGAATGTTTTTCCTAATATGTCGCTACTGGTTTCACATACAGAGGTTAAAGGAAAGCTCGTTTCTAATACATCTATTCGTATGTGGAAGCCCCTTGCACATAATAAAATGGAAGTTATGAGTTGGTTTTTAGTAGAAGAAAACGCTACGGAAGATTGGATAGAACGTTCTAAAGAAGCATTTATTCTAACTTTTAGTCCTTCTGGTATTTTTGAACAAGATGATACGGAAGTATTTACTGATATAACAGAAATAGCCGAAGGGGAAATATCCTTCCAAAACGATTATATGAATAATTACACGATGGGATTGCATAGAGAACCTGTAACCGATTTCCCAGGTCCTGGTGTGGCATATGATGACAAATTTACAGAAGCCAGTCAAAGGAACTTTTTTAGATACTGGCTAGATTTAATTAAATCATAATAAAGTCTAAAATCTATTATTTCCAGGAGGATAAATATGAGTGATACAAATTTAATTGATATAGAAGCGATAGAAGCGAAGCATATATTTGAACAATGGTTATTTTATGAAGCAAAATTATTAGACGAAATTAACTTCGATGATTGGTTTCAGCTTATGCATCCAGAATTAAATTATCAAATGCCTGTTAGAGTTAATAAATCGGGGATGGAAAGACCAGACTACTCTACCTCTATGTATGCGTTTTATGATGATATCGAAACATTACGACTAAGAGTAGACAGATTAAAAAGTGGCTTTGCTTGGGCTGAGATGCCTCCATCAAGAACAAGACGTTTTATTAGCAACGTACGTGTCATGGAATATGAAAAAAATAATAAAGCCACTATATATAGTTATCAATTAATTTATAGAAGCCGGGCTAAAGACATTCATCACGATTTAATATCTGGAGAACGGCAAGACGAATTCACATATCATGAGGGTGAGTGGAAATTATCAAGTCGATTCTTCATAGTTGATCAAACTACATTAGACACACGAAATTTAGCTATATTTATTTAATAATAACCACAAAACCATATTTTAGGAGGTATATAAATGCCATTTGTAATAACATCACCCTGTATAGGAGAAAAATCCAGCGAGTGCCAAGAAGTATGCCCAGTGGATTGCATTGAAGAAGGAGAGGACATGTTTCATATTGACCCTGATGTATGTATTGATTGCGGCGCCTGTGAAGAAGTGTGTCCTGTAGAAGCTATCTATGCTGAAGAAGAAGTTCCCGAAACCGAACAAAGTTATATTGAGATTAATCGTAAATTCTTTGAGTAAAATTTAAATCTCTATCAAATTTTTAAGGAGATGACATATTTATGAATGAGGAAATATATGACACTACCATTATAGGCGGAGGACCAACTGGTCTATTTACCGCATTTTATGCAGGCATGAGAGAAATGAGTGTGAAAATTTTAGAAAGTCTTCCTGAACTAGGTGGACAGTTAGCTGCATTATATCCCGAAAAGAAAATCTATGATGTTGGAGGGTTCCCAGAAGTTTCTGGCAGAGAATTAGTAGATCCATTAATAGAACAAGCTCGTACTTTTAACCCAAACATCTCGTTGAATGAAACTGTCGAACATGTGGAAAAATTAGATGAGCAAATGTTTCGCATTGTGACTAATAAACAAATTCATTATAGCAAAACTATTATTATTACAGCCGGGGTAGGAGCTTTCGAACCTAAAAAATTAGAGCTTAAAAACCCCGAGCATCATAATAAGACAAATATTCATTACACAGTGAAAGATTTAAATTATTTTGCAAATAAAAGAGTATGCTTATCTGGTGGTGGAGATTCAGCAATAGATTGGGCTTTAGCACTTGAGCCAATAGCTAAAAAAGTCACTTTAGTTCATCGCAGAAATAATTTCAGAGCTCATGAAAGTACTGTTAATCAATTGATGAATTGTTCTGTTGATATTTTAACACCTTACATGATTACTGAATTAAACGGAGAAAACAACTGCACAGAGCAAGTTAAATTACAAGAAAAAGATGGAGAATCGAGTTTAGATGTTGATGTAGACGAAGTAGTCGTCAACCACGGTTTTAAGTCTTCATTAGGACCAATTAAGAATTGGGGAATAGATATGTATAAAAATTCCATTGTGGTTGATTCGAATATGGAAACAAATATAAAAGGAATTTATGCAGCAGGTGATGTAACAACTTATCAAAGCAAGTTAAAATTAATTGCGCTAGGGTTCGGGGAAGGTCCAATTGCGGTAAGCAATGCTAAAAATTCCATCGATCCTAAGTCGCGCCTTCAACCTATGCATAGTACGCATATTTTCGCGAAGCAAAAAGCTAAAGTGTGATGATAATATAACTATATGTATTACAGATATTTCAGCATTCCTATTGATTCATAGCGTATGTGCTTAGGGATGCTGAAGGTGTGTTGTATGAATATTTTCTTATTTAAAATTATTGAGAGGTGTTTTTATGACAGATGTTCTTAAAGATAAAGTAGCTATTATTACTGGTGGAACTAACGGGATAGGTGAATCTGTAGCAAAAAGATTTATACAAGAAGGAGCTAAAGTAACTGTTTTGGGAAGATCTCTTTCTAAATTGGATAAATTACAAGAAGAATTAGGAGGTAATTTACTAGCAATACAAGGTGACGTAGCTAGCTTGCAAAGCCAAAAAGAGTGTGTAGAAAAAACTGTAAATACTTTTGGTAAACTGGATGTTTTTATATCAAACGCTGGAGTTTTTGATGGGTTTGTTAGCTTACAGCAACTTCCCGAAGAAAATATAGACGAAGCTTTCTCTACCATCTTTGATACTAATGTGAAGGGTGGTATCTTAGGCGTAAAAGCAGCCTATAAAGAATTAGAAAAAACAAAGGGGAATATCATATTTACCACATCAAATGCTGGATTTTATCCTAATGGAGGAGGACCTATATATACAGCCAGTAAACATGCAATAGTAGGTCTAGTAAGAGAATTAGCCTTTGAACTCGCTCCTCATATCAGAGTAAATGCTGTTTCTCCTGGAGGAACAGATACTAATATAAAAGCAATCCCAGCATTACAAGAAAGCGTAAATGAAATTGATGCTGAAACAAGAAATAAATTTATAGCCAGCAGAAATCCATTACAGATTGCCCAAAAATCAGAGGACCACAACGGAGCGTATGTATTATTGGCTTCTGATAATTCAAAAGCTATGACTGGTACGATAATTGAAAGCGATGGAGGACTTGGTGTCAGAGGTATGCCTATACACAGTAGTTAATTTCATTGGTTGTTTAAAAAGCAGCAGATGCAATTTAATTAATAAAATATCAGTTATGATCATAATAAGCTAATGTATTATTACATTGGCTTGTTATATCAAAATATTCTTTAGAAATTGAAATAAGCAAATTATCATAATTGAGAAATTTTATGTTTTTATAGAAAGAGTATGCTATTTAGTATAGGAATAACATTTTACTGTTATAGTGTTCATTTATTAATAATACACCTATCACATTGGTAAGACAAACCCAGCTAAGTTAAAAAAATACCTCATAAATAGAATTAAAATTTATTTAAAAACTCGATTATTTTAAAAAAGCAAAGTAATTTGCTGCTAATAACCAATCAAAGCAGCAATGATCAAAGTAATCCATCCTGCTATAAAAACCATGATAGTTAGTGGAAATATATAGCGTATCCACTTACCGAATGGAACTTTACATAGGCCGAGCATCGCTAAAAGACCGCCCATTGTCGGAGTAAATGTATTAGTAATGCCGTCGCCAATTTGGAATGCTAGAATAGCTAACTGTCGACTCATTCCAATCTGCTCTGCTACCGGAAGCATAATGGGCATAGTTACTAGCGCTTGTCCACTGCCACTAGCAATAAATAAATTAATAATAGATTGGGTAAAGGACATAAAAAGACCAGAAAGCACAGAAGGGAAAATATCTAATATAGAAGCAAAAGAATATGCAATGGTATCATTCACATTCCCTTTTGTCAGAACAAATTGAATAGATTGAGCTAACCCTATTAATACTGCAGCTAAAACAGTAGGTTCCAATGCCTTCGCAAATGTATAGGAAATCTCGTTTGCATTCATCCGAGAAATAACACCATTAATAACTCCTACCATTAGAAAAATAGCTGAAATTTCGTTGATATACCAATCTTTCAAAAATATACCAAACAACATAAAAATAATTCCTAAAACGAAAACCAATAACATTATGAGATCTTTTTTTCTTACAAAATATTTACTAAGTGGCTTAGTCAGTTGCATATCGGTAGTATCAATGTCTTTTGTTAGACTTTCATTTTCATTTTTAAGTATTTTATTCAGATATCTAACGTTGTATAATGCTAACAAGCTTAAAGCTATAATCACTAATATTGCTCTTAAACCCCAACCTGAAAAAAGTGGTAGTTCAGCAATCCTTTGAGCAACTCCTACAGTATAGGGATTAAATGGGGCGAGACCAAAACCAATTAACACTCCTCCAATCCCTATTCCTGCTCCAAGCATCAAATCTCCGCCAATAGCTATGCTTAATAATAGAGCAATAGGTATGAGCACAATGTTATTTTCTAGTCCGATAAAATTTCCAAATAATCCATATACAAATGTCATTATAACAACTATAAACTGTCGACGTTCCACACCAATTCTTTTTACAAAAGCACCGACAACATTCTCCACCATCCCACTTTTCTCCATAATTCCAAACATCATTGCGGCAGCAAAAACAATAAATATGATGTCAGATGCCTCTTGAAAACCTTCCGCAATTGATGTAAATAAATCCATTACATTGGCATGCGTTTCTTCTGTAAACTCAAATGTTCCTGGTATTGTTTGTTCCTGCCCATCAATAGTTTCTCGCTCATAACTACCTGAAGGGATAATATAAGTTAATATTGCTGCAAAAATAGCAATATAAAAAAGTAAAGCCATAGGATGAGGTATGCGGTTCAACAATTTTTTCACTTGTTTTCCACTCCTTGATTTTTCTTTAGTAAATAATTATAAATATTTCTCTTGTTAGAATTAATAGACAGTTCAATTCAGAAAGTTTTTCATACTAATCTAATCAAAAATTGTAATTTTGTTTATAATTTATTCCCTTTATTTCTTTAAATTTTTTAAAGGCACATTGAATTTATTATAAGGAATTTAGTGTGCCTTTTTCACTTACAAAAATAAATCATTGTCATCAATTACCAGACAGATGTCTAGAAATCAAACAAGAAACTATACCAATGACGGCAATACTACAATAAACATTTAGAGCATATTATTCAGTTTATGAAAAGAATTTTTAATTTAAAATTCATCAGCAACATAATATTACTATATTTATGATACTAATTTAAGTGCAATATATTAAAGAAACTGATATAAATTTTACAAACTTTAGAGAAAGATAGAATTATAGAAAAATATGACTTTATGGAAGTGAAACGTTTTAATACGAAATAAATTGAGCATTATTTGATTAGACCAAATATATATTGTTTAATTAACCATCCCCCACTCAATATTGTTAATAAACTATTTTTAGATATAAAACAATATTGATATTAAATTTTAAAATGTTTAAACAAGGCAACACTTTTTAGATAATAATAAAAACACGTTTCTGTTTCCAACTACCGGAACAGAAACGTGTTTGACATCAATCACTTATTATTTAACAGTAACTTCTACTTCCTGGTTGCCCCATGCTTGTGCTTCGCCTTCGTCACCCATGTGAAGGTCAATTTTATTGCCATTGAT